>Ga0208766_1000071_pt1 | contig 53042 bp, 42 predicted proteins | sample ETN01SmetaG_3_FD_185792 | JGI IMG/M metagenome (GOLD analysis project Ga0208766, IMG submission 185792) | Marine microbial and viral communities from oxygen minimum zone, Eastern Pacific Ocean - ETNP2014F12-01SV263 (SPAdes) (version 2) | ecosystem: Environmental > Aquatic > Marine > Oceanic ... | reverse complement strand
TCCTTGCTCTTTCAATCCAGTCCCTATACCAATCCATTTTCTTTTTGTTTAATGCCATCGCCTCTATGTCGGGCCAGTGGTCTGTTGTGTTAGGCCTCCCCCCTTTCTTAATCCCCTCAAACCACAACAAATGAAAACCGAGGGATGAGTTTATTGGCGCACTACAGGAGTCCATGCCTATTATATTGATGGCTTGTCCTATTTCTGGAATAGAATAATTAGTGGGATCGATCCAGCCCAGGTCTCCACCTATCTTCCTTGTGGTCTCGTCAAAGGTATGTCTTTTAACGGCAATCTTAAAGTCTTCAACTGTCTTAATAGAGTCCTGTTTAAGTTTTGTTGCAAAATCAAAAGCCTTCTTGTTGTCGTCCATTGTTTTTTCAGGGATTGAGAGAATATGCCTAACTTTTATTTTCTCTCCTTGCTTTGCCATGGTTTCAAGAAGGTGAAAACCGAACGAGGTTTCAACAGGGCCAACAACCTCTCCAATATCAGCGGTAAAGGCGGCCGTTTCAAAGCTTTTCACCAAAGAACCTCTTGTTACCCACCCGAGTGATCCTCCACTGTTTTTAGAACCAGGATCTTGAGAGTGTTCACTGGCAAGAAGACCAAAATCCGCCCCACCCAAAACCTGTTCTTTTATTGAATCTAACAGAGAGACAGATTTGTTTTTGGAGCTTTCACTTGGAGATATGGGAATGAGAAGGTGTCGAACCTTGACCCTTGTTGGTATTGGTGGAAGACTGTCTCTATATGTTTTATAAAACTCAACGACATCACCCCTTGTGACATTGATAGAGTTTAAGAGTTGTTGTTGGTATTTTTCTGATATTAGGCGATCTCTCATATCATACCAAAACTCTCGCCTAAAATCACTTAAAGACTGCCCCAGTATTTCAACGGCCCTTTTCTCGCTCCCAGCTTGGGCAACCAACATTTGAACCTGTTGTTCCAGGTTTTGATCAACCTCTTTTTCTTCAACAAAGATTGAGTCAACCTCTGCCATTTCAAGTAAGATTTTTTGATCTACCATTGATTGCAACACAGATCCCTGAAGCCTCAAAAAAGACCCAGGGTCTTTGGAGGGGTCTAGTCCGTTTTGAACCGCGGTCATGTTGACCATCTGTGCAAGGTCGCTCTTTAGTACAATATGTTCCTCAATTACAGCAGCAACACCATCAATGTATTGAGGCTGTTCTTGTCCAACAAGAAAGGTCGTGAAAACGCAAAAAATAAATTTTTTCATATTATTGATACTCTGGGTTTATAAAAATGTTCGTTGTTTTTTTAAGACTGTCTAGTAGTAGAAGGTGTTTTTTCGAGGCCTCAGTTTTATATATTCGTTGGTAGATCTCATCAAAAACTTCATCAAGTCCTTTTTGTGAACCCTTTGGATGTCTATTTAAAACCTTTAAAACAGAGATCTCACCACCCAAAACAATGGGGCCAACTGCGCGTTTTTTACCTAAAAAAAGTTCGTTGTCTATGTTTTTTGAAAAAACACCCCGCTCGACAATGTCAGACAACACCCTTATTACTGAAAAACCATTAATGTCCGGGTTTTTTTGAGACCTAAAAATAGAGGCAATCCTTCTACCTTCTTTTTTGGTTGCTACTACATACTGCTCTATTCGCACCTCGTCCCGCACCCTTTTAAAATGGTCTTTGTTTTTTTCATAATAAGACCTTATGTCTTCGTTTGAAATGTTTATTCCTAAAGATGCCTCACTTTCAAGAAAAGAAGAAATCAAAAGCTGGTCATAGTAGAGGTCTCTTTTTGTTAGTAGCTCCAGATCTTTTTCAAACCCTCTTTTCTTTGCCTCTAAAAGAAGAACGGTGTTGTTTACCCAGTCTTCAGTGCTTGTTTGGCGACGATCCTTTTCTTTAAGCTCAACCACGCCAACCCTAGCGTAGACACCGAGATTGCCGTCTTTATTTTTTGAACAAGACACCAGAACAAACAAAAGAAAATAAACAACGATACGCATAAAAACAGACTGGAAGTTAGTCCTCGCTTGATGCAGTAAACAAACGAACAAAAGAAAATAACAAACCAAAAAGGTCCCCCTCTTTGACAAGGTGAAGAACAATTCGCAAGGCGCTTGAGTCAACTTCTTTGAATTGTATGTGGTCTAGGTTTTTGTCTTCATAGCGCCCAACAGAGGACAGAAAATCAAGCTCTTTTTGTTTGTCAACCTTTCCAACCAGAAACCCCACAGATGAGGACTGAATATCTAGCTCCAAGACAGGTGTCTCGGTGTATAAAATGCGAACCTTTGCTACATAGATCAGGTTTTTTGTTGGTTTTGGAATGGGTCCAAAAACATCGACAAGACTTTTTTCAATTTTAGACAATTCTTCTAATTTTATTGCGCGACCAATTCTATAGTAATAGTCAACTCTCATAGACATATTTTCAACATACCCCTCCTCTATGCTTATTGGTATCCTTGTGTTTATTTGCGGTTGAAAACAGGCTGTTTTCTCGGAGGATCTTTTTTTCTGTATTTCTACGTTTAACAGATCACAATATAGTTGAAACCCAACAGACGATATGTGCCCACTTTGTTTGTGACCAAAGAGGGCTCCAGACCCCCTAATTTCAAGGTCTTGCATTGATATGTTGTACCCAGACCCAAGGGCCGTATTTTGTTCTAGGGACCTTAGTCTTTTAAAAGCATCTTTTTCAAGTTGTTTTTTTGGTATGAGAAGGTGGCAGTAGGCCTGCCTGTCGCCTCGTCCAACCCTGCCGCGTATTTGATATAATTGAGCAAGTCCAAGATTTTGGGCGTCTTTGATTATGATCGAGTTTGCGTTGGTTACATCAAGACCAGACTCTATTATTGTCGTACAAACAAGAATCTCGATTTTTCCCTTAAAAAAAGACAAAACAGTTTCCTCTAGCTCTTTTGACTTCATTTTTCCACTTGCACCAGCTACAACACTATTTGGGAATTTGTTTCTTATTTTATCAACAGTCGGCGGGATTGAGGCTATGTCGTTGTTCAATAAATATACCTGACCAGAACGAGAAAGCTCAAAACGTATTCTCGAAAAAACCAAAGACCAGTCAAAATACTTAACAGATGTCAAGATGGGCCTCCTTGTTTCTGGGGGCGACATCATAAGGCTTATATTCTTAAGGCCCACAAGCGATTGTTGCAGCGTTCTGGGAATGGGGGTAGCGGTCAGAGTTAGCACATCAACGCCCCCCCGAAGGTTTCTAATGGTTTCTTTGTGTTTAACCCCAAATCGATGTTCTTCATCGATGATCAAAAGTCCAAGGTTTGGCAGGTTGACATCGCTTGATAGAATTCGATGAGTACCAACAAGAATATCAACGTTGCTATTTTGTAGTTCCTTTATGGTTGAGCTTTGGTCTGCGCGACTCTTAAATCGAGATAAAAGACGAATCCTTACACCAAAAGCGCCCAAGCGCTCTTTACATGTTATATAGTGTTGGTCTGCAAGGATAGTTGTTGGGCAAAGAAAAACGGACAGGCGGTCCGATAGAAAGGCCTTGAACATTGCCCTGATTGCAACTTCTGTTTTTCCAAACCCCACATCACCACAAACAAGTCGATCCATCGGTTTGTCACCATTCATTTCACGGAACACCTCGTCAATGGTTGTTTTTTGGTCAGTGGTTTCTATAAAAGAAAAGGACCCTGAAAGAACACCGTCAAGGTCGTTGTCTTCCAAATACCTAAACGGTCTTGTTTTGTTTTTATTTGAATATCCCATTAGAACATCCAGAGCCACACTTTCTGCGGCATCTTTTGCCTTTTTTACCTCAGATGCCCATTTTTTAGACCCCAGCCTAGAGACCCTTGGTTTTCTTCCAGAGCCAATGTATCGGTGGACAAGGGAGATTTGGTCAAGGGAAACATATACGAGGGTATTATTTTCGTATTCAATCTCAATGTTTTCTTTGTTGTTTTTTGTCCTTATCCCCTTATATATGCCAACACCAAAGGTCCTATGAACAACGTGGTCACCTACGCTTGTTTTGCTTATGGAAGCCCGGTCAAAAACGACCTGCTCTGCCCCGGTGCTCGGTGACCATTTTTTTATAGTGTTTCTAGTAGAAAAAATATCGTTTTCAGAAACAATAAGAATAGACACCTTGTCAGACACGAGGTTACTGTTGATCGAACCGTGTATAGTTGATGAGAAAAAGTCATTAGAAAACAGGCTCCTTACCCGGCCGCCATCCTTGGCGACGAGAATTGTCTTTTTTAATTCAAGACCAGCGTCAGTTAGCTTATTTGCTCTTTCCTTTGGTGTTTTACCCGAAAGAGAAACCTCTTTAAGGCCGAGGTGTGTCACGCCACCACCCAAACCACTACAAAGAACAATCCCCCCAGGTTCCATTAAAACCTTGATTCTTACAAGAGAGTTAAAACGGTTTACAATATTAATATTATCAACAACTTGTGGAGAGTCATTATAGTCGTCGAGATGTAGTTTTTTTGTGTTTTTTATCGAAAGCTGGGTGCTAGGGTCATAAAGCGCAATGTTTTCAATCTTGTCATAATCAAAAGATATCCTAAAGGGGTTTTTGAAGTGATGTGGATACACATCAAGTACGTCACCTCTCAAGGAAAAAAACCCCGGTTCGGTTGCCATGTCGGATCTTTCATAGCCAATGGAAAGAAGGTTTTCTGATACGAGACCAACATCAACAAACTCCCCTCTCGTGAAGGTGTTTTTTTGAAACTCCTTGTTTATGTTTTTCGATAAAGATTTCTCTTTTAATGAGTGTGTTGACCCAACACAACAATAGCCCGGACCCGAGCCTAGCCGAACCACGGCCTCTTTTCGAAACCTGATGTTATCAAGGCCAAACCCCGGTATTGCGCCCACCTCTTTTTGAGGAGGGTAAAATAAAAAGACGCGATCGTCGTGCTCAAGGCATGAATTATAAAAACTAAAAGACTCATTGTCGTTATCAAATTCTAAAAAAAAACTTTTATTTGTGAACAACAAATGTTCTTTTAAAAAAAGAACGGCTGAGTCCGTTGTCAGGCCACCAACCCCACCACCGTCACACAAAGAAAGATGTGCCTCATTGGTAAAAACACACGAGAGGTCCCTATGTTGTTCCACGTGAAACACTCTCCTTCACCGCGTGAATCGCAAGAACAGCCATGTCTGACGGTGTTATTCCAGAAACCCTCATTGCCTGGCCCAGATTTTCAGGTTTTATGGTTGAGAGTTTTTCAATGGCCTCACTAGACAGACCCGGAATTGCACCATAGTTTAAATCGTTAAGTAGTTTGATTTTTTCATTTTTACGCAATGAGCGCATTTCAACGATACACCTTTTTATGTATCCCTCATATTTTATATCTGATTCAACGTCGTATATGGTGTCATTCACAAGCCAAGCTGGATGTTCTGGCGGATATTTTAAATATCTTTTTGGAAGGTCCCAGATTGAGACCTCGTTCCTTTTTAAAACATCCTTTGCTGGTGCTGAGTGTTTAAGGTGGGTTATTTTTTTAATCTCATCAGGCGCCATCGACCCCCCTAACCCCTCTCTCATGTTTTGTTTTTGCTTAATTACGCTCAAAAGAAGGTCTTCAAGGCTTTTTCTAATTGACCCACACTCTACAGCTTTTTCAAGTAACCTGTCTGGTGTGTTTGAATATCGAAGAGCCAATCGAAACTCAGCTCGTGAGGTGAACATTCTATAGGGCTCAAGAGTGTCTTTGGTTATTAGATCATCAATCATAACCCCAATGTAAGAGGAGTCCCTAGTAAGAACAAGTTGCTCTTTACCTAAAACCTTTAATGAGGCATTTATTCCACAAACTAAGCCCTGTGCAGCGGCCTCTTCGTATCCCGAGGTACCGTTCATTTGACCCGCAAAAAAGAGACCGGAAACATCTTTCGTTTCTAGAGTGTTCTTCAGTTGCGATGGAGGGAAAAAATCATATTCTATCGCATAACCAGGTCTAAAAAAATCGACATTTTCAAGACCCGGAATAACCCTTAAAGACTCAATTTGTGTTTCTTCTGGTAGGCTCGTGGAAAAGCCATTGAGGTAAATTTGATCCGAGTTTGTCCACTCAGGCTCTAAGAATAAAAGATGGGAATCCCGGTCTGGAAATTTAAACACCTTGTCTTCTATCGACGGGCAATACCTTGGGCCCACCCCACCAATGTCACCAGAAAACATTGGGGACCTGTCTCTGTTTTTTTTTATGATTTGATGTGATTCGTCGTTTGAATATAGGGTGTGGCAAGGTTCGTTTGTTGGGTTAAATGTTTTGGTTGAATATGAAAAAGGAACCGGGTTGGTGTCTCCAAGAGAAAGGTCTGCCTTGCTCCAGTTTATTGATTTTCTATTTAACCTGGGTGGGGTTCCTGTTTTTAGTCTACCCGATTTAAAACCAGCCGATTCGAGGTGTTGTGTAAGTCCCTCTGCTCTTTCCTCACCCATTCTACCCGCATTAATTTTTCTCTCTCCAATGTGGATCGTTCCTGATAGAAAGGTACCCGCCGTTAAGATGACGGTCTTTGAATAAATCTGCTCAAGACTCCTTAGTGTAACCCCAGCGACTCTATTCTTTTTATATAACAGAGAAACTACCTCGCCAGTGATTATTTCAACGGAGCTTTTTTTAATCTTTTCAAGAACAAGTTTTTCGTAGCACCTCTTGTCTACCTGTGCCCTAGGAGACCAAACCGCCCTACCTTTTTTCTTGTTTAGAATTTTAAATTGTATTCCAGAGCTGTCAGTGGTTGCTGCCATTTGGCCACCTAAGACATCTATCTCTCGAACCATTTGTCCCTTGGCCAGTCCGCCAATTGCGGGGTTACACGACATTCTTCCGATTGCGCTAGGGTCCATTGTTATAAGTAGGGTTTTGATTTTATAGTGGTCACATATTAGCGCAGCCTCAACACCTGCGTGCCCACCACCAACAACAACAACATCAACCCTATGGTGTTTCACGTGAAACTATTTCCCAACACAGAAACTCGAGAAGACCTTGTTTAAAATGTCATCTGTTGTTGTTTTCCCCAAAAAGGAGTCAAGAGAGCCAATTGCCGTTTTTAATTCATAAGCCACTATCTCAACAGCGGGGTTTTCTTTTTTTAATAGGGCCAACGATTTTAAGATGGATGATTCACATGACATAACGGATTGTTTTTGTCTTTCGGTGTTTATAAACACATCACCACTAAACGAACCGACGTCCAAAAGAGCGGCCACTAAGGCTTTGTTTAGTTTTTCCAGGCCCGTTCCATGAAGGGCAGAAATGCAAATATCTGAACCTGAAAGCTTTTTGTTTTTGTGTAAATCAGCTTTATTATAGACGTTTATTTGTTTTTTAACATCAATATTATCAACCGGTTTGGTGTCGTGTGAATATAGGGATAAAACAATATCTGCCCTGCCCATCTCACAAGTGGTTCTTTGTACCCCCTCTGCCTCTATGTTGTCATATACCTCCCTGACCCCGGCCGTGTCAATCATGGTTATCGGGTACCCATCAATGATAAGGTCATGGGTTACGGTATCACGCGTTGTTCCGGCTGCGTCACTAACGATGCTTCTGTTCAGCCCAACCAAGGCATTCATCAGTGTTGACTTGCCAACGTTGGGTCTGCCAATAATTACAACCCTAAAACCAGAGGAATACGCTACGCCAGCGTCAAAAGAGCTAATCAAACTTCTGCATAGTAAGTTGTTGTTATTTAATATTTTAACTACATTAGATACGGTTTTGTGTAGAGTGTCTTCTTCTTCAGATATGTCTAACTCATATTCTATGGCAGATAGCGCACTAATGAGCCCTTCTTTGATTGTGTTTATGCTTTCTGTGGATGCGCCCTCAATGTTCTTGTTGTTGTAATAGATTGCGTTCTTAGATTTTGATGCGATCAATGCCCCAACAGACTCTGCCTGTGACAAAGACATCTTACCATTTAAAAAGGCTCTTTTCGTGTATTCCCCCGGCTCAGCAAGTCGGGCTCCCAAAAATAAAGAGTGGTTCAGGATCATTTTTACAATAAGAGGATTTCCGTGACAAGAAATCTCAACGACATCCTCCCCAGTATATGACCTGGGGTTTTTAAAAAAAGTGAAAATTCCAGAGTCTATTCTCTTTCCGCCCTCATCAAATATAGGTAAAAGCACAGACTCCAAGTGTTTCCTGGGTGTTGATATGTTTGCAAGGCCACTGGCGAACAAAAAAGCATGCTCGCCACTCAGTCTAATAACGGCAATACTGGAATACCCAAAAGGTGTAGCCTGTGAGACTATGGTCTGGTTTTCCATATTGTTTTATTACGCGGTTTGCGTGTCTGGTGGAATTAGTTTTTGCTGGGCAATTGTAAGAACGTTAAAAAGTGTATAATAGAGATTTAGACCAGAAGGAAACCCGTTGAACATTAAAAAGAAAAAACCGGTCATAAAATACTGCATGGTCTTTTGTTGGGGTTGTTGCGCTGCGCCAGTCATCATTTTTTGTTGTACAAACATCGATATGACCATAAGTATGGGAAGAACGGCCACGTGGTTTCCATAAATTGGAACATTAAAGGGAAGGAGAAAAATAGTGTCTGGAGAAGACAGGTCGGTTATCCACCAGATAAAAGGCTCAGACCTCAGTTCAATTGTTGTTCTAAAAACTTGAAAAAGCGCGAATAACAACGGCATTTGTAACAACATCGGCAGGCAGCCACCGAGGGGGTTTACACCCCTCGCCTTATAGAGCTCCATTGTAGCCTGGTTTAGTTTCTGTGGGTTAGACTTGTATTTCTCTTTCAGCGAATTGATCTCTGGTGCAAGGGCCTGCATGGCCGACGTTGACTGGTAGCTTTTTTTTGTAAGAGGATAAACAATTAGTTTTACTAAAAAAGCAAAAACTATCAACACGAAACCATAGTTGGGGATAAACCCATGCATTTTCTTAAGTGCATATAAAACACCCTTAGATATGGGCCTAATGAACGACCAACCAAAATCCATGATGGCCTCTAGTCCAACACCAAGGGATTTTATTCTATCATATTCAAGGGGCCCAACATACAGACGAAAGTCTGTTTTGTTTGTTGGGTCAAAGACAAAAGAGGCACCATAGACCTCAACCGAGTCTCCACGACCAGAGAGGTTAGCACTCTCGATGTGGTCCGGTGTTTTTGGGATAATGGCCATTGCAAAATATTTTGTTCTAAGGGCGGCCCAATCGGCCTCACCGTTAAATCTTTTGTTTTCAGAGTCTCCAGTATCAACCTTAAGGTTTTCCAGCTCACCACCCTGGTATACATAGGAGTTGAAATAATAAAGGTCATCGCTAAGGTTTTTCTCAGTGGGGGAGAGCCCACCACCCCAACCAAAAGAAACATCCCTATAAATATTGTTGGCAATCCCAGAGAGGTCTAGTCCAACATCGATAAGGTAGTTGTCTTGGTAAAACGATATGTTTTTATATATAAACTGACCGTCAAAGACCTCTTTTTTGTATATGAGTTCTTGGGTATTGTTTGTACGATTTTTATTGTGGGTAATCAGCTCCCAGGGGCCTAAGAGGGAGAGGGGTTCACCATCAAGGTCTTTGCCGGCGAGAACAAGGTTGTTATTGTTGTTAATTAACTCAACGGCCTGACTGTCTGATGTAAAATATTTATTAAGCTTAAATGATTTAATGGTTCCGCCACCAGTGGACGACACCACCATACTGTAGAGGTCTGTAATGATCTCTGTTGATTTTTCTTCAGAATATGAGTTGTTTAAGGGGTTGGGCGCTTTGTTTATAATCTCAATGGGAGCGACGTTTGTTTTGATAGCGGTCGGCGTGGCTGTTGTGTCAGGGGAGGGTTCGTTAATAGTGGAGACTCGGTCAGGGGTTGGAGATACGAGTTCAATATATTTAGGCGTAAGAACCAAAACTATAGAAATTAGAAAAAAAGCTAAAAGAGTATTTCTATCCATGTTTAAATAACAGGGTCTTGCCCACCCTTAAATAGTGGATTACACTTCAAAACCCTTACCACGATCAAGAAAACACCCCTTGGAAGGGTTTTTTTTTCAAGAGCCTCGATAGCATAGTGTGAACACGTTGGGTGAAAACGGCAGACAGGCCCTAGTATGGGGGAAATGGTCATTTGATATGTCTTTATAAAAAATAAAAGTGATCTCCTGAGAATACACCCAAGAGATTGAAGTAAAAACACTGGGTGTTACAGCGCCAGGCGTTTTCGTCCTTTTTTTCGACGACGCCTAAGGACAGAGCGACCACCGACACTTGCTTTTCTTGCTCGAAAGCCGTGCTTATTTCTTCTTTTTCTTTTACTGGGTTGATATGTTCGCTTCATTGTTAAATATTATATTTCTATTGTTGTACAGGGCGCAAAAATACAAACACAAACCACTCTTAACAAAAAATATAATCAATATTTTATTTGTACACACACAACTGTTTTCCTTAGTTTTTTTTATTGTTTTTTGTAATTTAAGGCCGGCGTTAGCTTGTGGATAACTTGTGGATAACTTATAAAATGAACTATAAAGACATATGGAAGAGCGTATTTTGCGTTTTAGTTGAGTCACTTCCTAAGCACGCAATGGACGCTTGGTTTGAACCAATGAAGGCCATTGGAGTAACTGATGGAGAGGTATTGTTAGAGGTTCCAAATCAGTTTTTCTGTGAATGGATAGACTCACATTATAAAAAAGAACTCGTGACCGCTATACGATCAGCTGACGATACGCTGACCGGTTACCGGTTTAGTATAGGTGCCGTATCCAAGGAGTTTGAAGAAAGTGGTCTAGTTCAAAAACAAACGAAAGTTCCCCAGGTCCACCAAAACAACCTAAACAGGCAATATTCCTTTGAAAATTTTATTGAAGGATCAAATAATGAATTTGCCAAAAACGCAGCTAGGTCAGTCGCTGAACACCCGGGGGAAAACAACTTTAATCCATTGATAATATATGGAGGAGTTGGGCTTGGCAAGACTCACCTGATGCACGCCACAGGCAATGCCGCAATTATAAAAAACCCAAACCTTAAAGTGGTTGTTGTTACAAGCGAAAAATTCACACTAGACTTTGTTAACAGCCTAAGAAAAAACAAAACAATCGAATTTGCCCAACAATATCGATCCGCAGATATTCTCTTAATAGACGACATTCAATTTTTTCGAGGCAAAGAACAAACACAAGAACAGTTTTTTCACACGTTCAACGTTTTACACCAGGCGGGCAAACAAATTGTAATGACCGCAGACAAATATCCAGGAGAAATGAAAGGGTTGCAAACCCGTTTATTATCGCGGTTTCAGTCAGGGCTTTCTGTTGATGTTCAGCCACCAAACTTTGAGGTAAGGGTTGCAATACTTTTAGAAAAGGCAGAACAAAACGGGGTCTCCCTTGATTATGATGTAATAGAGTTTGTCGCTAGACATATTAAAAACAACATCAGAGACCTAGAGGGCGCGATAATTAGAATTTTGGCCAAATCATCTCTCTTAAATAAAGAAATTGATCACGCTCTGGTTCGGGATGTTATAAGAGAACGAATAGGCGGTCAATTAAAGACAGATATTACCATAGAAGAAATAGTGAAAAAAGTATCAGAGTATTCTACGGTCTCCGAAAAAGACATTGTTGGGAAAAGTAGAAAAATGGAGATAGCCGAAGCTAGACAGGTCTCAATGTTCTTGTGTCGCGAGATCATGGGAACCTCTCTGAGCGGCATTGGTCTGTTTTTTGGTGGAAGAGATCACACGACGGTCATGCACGCCATTAAATCAATCGGCAAAAAGTTTGAATCAAGCAACAACATAAAAAAATCAGTTACAACACTTAGAAAAGAATTGACCCAATCTCTTTAAATATTCCAACACAAACTACTTGCAGAACAACCTGTTTTTTTACAAAATAAATGTACTCGGTTGATAGATAATCACACTTTACTTATAAAGATTAAAAATAGGGAGTTGCACTATGCAAAAAAACAGCGTTAATAAAGTAATAATCGTCGGAAACCTTGGTCAAGACCCTGAAAGTAGGTTTACCCCACAGGGGACAGCGGTAACAAATCTAAGTGTCGCAACAAACGAATCCTGGAAAAACCAGAATGGTGAACTACAAGACAGGACAGAGTGGCACAAGGTCGTTATGTATGGAAAGATGGCAGAGACCGCAAACGAGTACATGAGAAAGGGGCAAATGGTTTATGTTGAAGGCAGGCTGCAAACCAACGAATGGGAAGACCAAAACAAAAACAAACGCAGAACAACAGAGATAAGATGTGACAATTTTACCATGTTAGGAAGACGAACCGAAGGTTCGCAAACCAACACAACCCCAAACAATGAAAAGACAGATGAGCAAGACGATGACCTACCGTTTTAACTCCTAAACAACAAATAATATACCTTGAAAACCTTTGGTCCTGAGTTTCTGGGGTCGCTAACACCGCGTCCATACTATTGGAGGTATCTATTAACCTATGTTGCGCTCCTAATGGGCTCTACGTTGGCACGCATAAAAATTAAAGGTCGCCAAAACCTACCCCAAAGAGGGCCGTATGTTTTGGCGTGTAACCACTTTAGTGATTATGACCCTCTTTTTTTGAGTTATGCAATTAGAAAACCTATAAGCTTTATTGCTGCAAGTGACCAAGAGGTCGAGTGGATGTTTGCTTGGGCCCCATACATATACGGATGGATACCAGTTGATAGGAAAAGGCTTTCTCCATCTACCATTAAACGATCCCTGGCGGCTTTAAAGAGCGGACACGTTCTTGGAATCTTTCCTGATGGAGGTGTCAGCTACAATCTATTAAACAAACCAAAAAACGGAGCTGTGTTTTTATCAACCCTAGGCAATGCGCCAATTGTTCCAATATCTATATACGGTGCTGAAAGAGCTTGGGAGGGAGCGTTCAGGGGTATACGGTCCCGTGTATGTATTAATATAGGTAAACCGTTTGGCCCACATAAGATAGCGAGTGATAAAAAAGGCAAAGAAGCTCAATTGGAAGTAATTGGCCATGAAATGATGTGTAGGATAGCATCTTTGTTACCAATAAACAGGCAAGGACATTTCAAAAACGACAGAACCATAAGAGACCACCAAAAAAACAATAGACTCGTTCCAGACCACCACTATTTTTTTAAAAAAAGACCAGAACAGCCTTAGTTTTTAACTGAGTTTTTGATAATTAGGGCGAGACCTACAAAGATAAAAGGCCCTCCATATATAGCCCCAGGAGGAACACTCTCTAAAAAAAGAAGATACCCCAAAATAGACGCAATTATAGGTTCCCCCAGGGGGACCGAAGCAACAGCGGTTGGGGACAGGTATTTAATCGAATAGTTTAACATATTGTGCCCCAAAATAGACGGCACTACCCCCAAAAACAAAAACCAAGGAATATCAACCTTTTCAAAAGAGAGCAAAGCCCCATCAGAAATAAACACAATGATGGCTATTGTAATGGACGCAACCAAAAAGACCGACCGCCCATAAATTGAATTGTCCGTGTTTTCTCGAACCTTGGATGCAAACATATAAGTGACAGCAATACAAAACCCGCTCAATAGAGACAAGATGTTTCCCCGCGTGCTGTCGTTTCCGTCTCCTACTTCTGAACCTTGAACAACAACCACACCAACAACCGCTATCACCAGACCAATAAAGACAGCCCGCGACATCTTTTGCCCACTGAACCACGACAGGGTGGCAGTGAACAATGGCCCAGTGTTGGCAAGTAATGTTGCGCTTGCAACCGACGTGTTTCTAACGCCAATAAAGAAAAGAGCAAAGTGTAAACCAAGAAAAAATCCGGCAAAAACAATTCGCATGCGATTTTCTTTCTTGATAAGACCCTGTGGTTTTTTTGCACTAAAGACCCACAAGATTACACCGGCGGTGAACATTCTCCAAAAGGCCAAGGTAAGAGCAGGGACAAGAGAGACGTGCCTTATAACAAGAGATGTTGAGCTTACAGACACCAATGCCAAAAAAAGAACCAAATAGATCCTTGAGGGCATAACTATTGAAAGTCGTTTATGATCGAGGCTATACAGCAGGTAAGTTTTTTTGCATAGGGTATGTGTAAAAACTCATTAGGTCCATGTGCATTAGACCCGGGACCCAACACACCAGTTATTACGAATTGTGCATCGGGAAACCTCTCTCCCAACATTGCCATGAAGGGAATTGTCCCTCCTTCACTCATTGAACAATCTTGTTCTTCAAAATAATCAAGAGACGCCTTGTTTATGGCCTTTACCAACCAGGCTGAGGTTTCTGGTGCGCTCCAACCAGAAGCAGCTTCCTCACACTCAACAACAACCGTAGCCTTATGTGGAACATTTTTTGATAGAGCTCTCACAACGACCTCTTGAGCAAGGTCTTGGTCAACCATTGGAGGTATTCTAATTGATAGTTGTAATTTTGTGTATGGCCTAAGAACATTACCAGCGTTTTCAGAAGGAGGGAGGCCATTCGCACCCACAACAGATAGGGCAGGCCGCCACGTTCTGCGCAAAACACCCTCTACCAGGTCATCTGTGGATGGTTCCATATCGTCTTTCCAGGGAAACTCATCGACAACCTCCCGACCAAGAATATCAACAAACCTTTCTGTCTCAGATACCCGATAGTCTGGAATGGTTGTGTGTAGTTCATTTAATTTTATTTCTCCCGACCTCTCATCTTCCAACCTGGAAAGAAGTAGCCTTGCAATTCGAAAAGAGGAAGGTACGTGCCCACTTGCACCCCCAGAATGAACACCTTCTTTTAAAACTCCAACCTCTAAGGAACAACCAATCAACCCCCTTAGTGAGGTTGTGGTCCAAAATCTTTTATAGTCTCCCGCACCAGAGTCTAGGCATATGACAAGCTCCGGTTTCCCAATCAAGTCTGAACAAAGTTCAATATAATGAGGCAGGTCAGGTGAACCACTTTCCTCACTAAACTCGATAAGTATCAAAATCCTTGGGGTGTTCAATCCTTGATTAAGAAGAGCTTTAATTGCACACATTGATGCGAAGAGAGCATATCCGTCATCTGCGCCACCTCGACCATACAATTTTCCATCTTTTAATACTGGGTCCCAAGGTCCAAGACCATTGTTCCAACCTTCCATCTCGGGTTGTTTATCTAGGTGTCCATACATTAAAATATTTCCATCTTTTGTTCCTGCTATGTCAATAAGTAACAAAGGGGTTTTTTCTGGTGACTCTTTTATTATTAACTCTGCGTTTTTCGGTAAGTGTTCCTCTGCCCATTTCTTTGCCATGTGCAAGACCTTGTCCATGTGCCCGTTTTGTTTCCAGTTCACATCAAAGGAGGGAGACTTGTTTGGTATTTTTATATATTCAAACAATGTTGGGATAATGTGTTTTTCCCAAAAGACACCAACCTGATCAATCAATAGTTTATTATTCATTCAAAAAATCCCTTAGTAAAGTTTTTAATCTACCACTGTGGTTATTTTAATTTTAGAGCAGCGCTCTTATAGATCAGTTTTCCAGATAAAAAGGCATCGTTAACACTACCGCCTTTTATACCGGCATAAGACTCGAAAACACCACGAAACAAACTAGGCACATATGTATTGATCTGATTTTTTCTTTGTGGTGTCAAGATATTTAATGCGCGCATTATGTTTGGGGTGATATCCTTTTCTTTTTCAATAAAAAACCCTGCAGATGAAAACGCCTGGAACAACTTCTCCATTTCACTAACTGTCCTAAAATCACACCAAAGAAAGGAGCCCGTTCTTTTTAATACACGAACCACCTCAAAAAGAAATATATCAATGTTTCCATAGCAGTGAGACGATTCGACATTCAGGACCACATCAAAAACATTGTCTTCAAAAGGGAGGTTTTCAGAATCACCCCGTACAAATGATAGACCAGGCTCATCAAAAGATGCCACACATAGATCGACAGCATCCGACGAAACGTCTAAACCGGTAACTGTTTTAGTGTTTAAACAAGTTTGAATATATGAAGCGCCGCCACCGCGGCCAGACCCAACTTCTAATAGGTTTGCATTAGAAAGACCAACCTGGGTTGCCGTATGGTGATATAGTTGAACAGAGTACCTCTCGTTATCATATGCTTCTGACATCGCCGGGTGGAATCCATCCTCATCATAACCATAATTCATAAACCTGAAGCTGTGTTGGTGGGATTTTCGTGCAAAAACATTATACCAAAACCGCCAAAACCATTTTTTTGAAGATGGGGAAAACTGTATAAACCATACAATTATCTTTTGTATCATTTTACCTTGGTTTTTCTACGACCTGGTCAGCCCTAAACTCCAAATACCATCGCCAAAAGGCTTTAAAAAAAGGTATTAGTCGTAGTTTTAGTGGAATATATGTCGTTCTCCAATCCCTTTCGATTGCATATAAGATTTTTTGAACACATCTATCAAGACCCATAGACTCCTTACTGTGTTGTTTTGGTGGTTTTTTGTGTACTTTTCCATCTGGACCGAATGCATTTCCGCGAAGGTTTGTATCCTTGATCCAGCCCAAGATGGCTTCTAAGACTGTTATTTCTTTTTTATTTTCAATCGCCAAAGTGGATATAAAACCATGAAGTGCGTGTTTTGAAGCCGCATAACCAGAATGCCTTGGAAAACCCATAAGGGCTTGACCCGTAGAGCAACTAATGATTTTTCCGCGAGTTTCTTTTAAGTGAGGCAAGGCAGCATGAACACAGTTCACGGCACCTAAATAATTCACATTTATTAGATCTTTAAAAAAATCAAGGTCAGTTATTTCATCAAAGCGAGCCCACATGCTTACCCCCGCATTTAACACCAACCCATCAACGCGACCAAAGGCCTCGATAGTTCTGTTTACCATGTGTTGACACTGCTCTAGGACCGTTATATCTGTTTGTACAGGAACAGCCTTTCCACCAGAGTCTGTGATATGATTGCAAACCCTTTCGATCTCATCAAGCCTTCGTGCGGCACAGACAACCATAGAGCCAGCAACAGATAACTGCCTACAAAGCTCTTCACCGATACCAGAAGAGCCACCCGTTATAATAAAGACCTTGTTTTTTAGAATCATAAAGAAAGACCCGGGAAATAATTCAATCTAGCACTATATTGTTTTTTACCCCAAAAATATTATCGGGGTCTTGTGATTTTTTTATTCCCCTAACCATATCTATACTGCCCTCCGAGATGGTGTCAGACATAAAATCCTTTCTCAACTTTCCCACGCCGTGGTGGTGTGATATTGAGCCCCCGTTCTTTATAAAGTTTTCTCTCATTTTGTGCTCAATCTTTGTGAATACATCCTCCGGATTTTCAATACCATCAAAACTCATGGCTATGGTGTTATACATACAAACACCAGTGTGATATATTTTTGATATCCGTGATGTAAAAAAAGGTTTTCCCGGCAGACCGTTTTCTTTGTGAAGTTGATTTACTAGTTTAAAGGCCTCTCCTTTAACCTGGTTTATCTTTGACCAAGGAACCGCTGTTTCCATTGTTTCTCCAAGAATGTTTTGGGTGAATATCAGCTCCCTTATATAGGCTATTACCATTGTTGCAAGATATCCACTTTCTCCGGTGCTTTCACCCGCAAGGATACCACCATGTTTTTTTGCAAGTATAGTGAGATTGTCTCGTTGGTTTTTTACCTCAGACAGAGACCCCTCTATTTTAAAAACAGCTGCTGTAAACCTTTCAGGATCAACACCTTTTATATTAAAAAGGATGTATTTTTTTAACCGATCCAATGCCCCAGAAAGGCCTTCTTTCTCTTCTTTTAAGGCGTTTCCAAGTCGAATCTGTAGATTGTCTGCCAGCCTAGCACTTGCCGGAACCATATTGGAATGAAAAAGGTCATACATAAACCGGACCCCCGTTTCCCAATCGTTGAATATTATAGACTCATAGGCAGAAGACTCTGGTAGTCGATGTATTTTTAGGGTGGCCTTTGTTATAATACCAAGGTTTCCTTCGGACCCAAACAATATGTTTTGTGCCTTGATCCCAAAAGAGGACCTTGTGAGTGGTTTTATCTGATTTATTGTACCAACAGGTGTGATCATGGTCAGGTTCTGAACGATGTCTTCAATATTTCCATATCGATGTTTTTTCATACCTGCAGCATTGGTGGATATCCACCCACCCACGGTCGAGAATTCATAACTATCAGGTTCGTGCCCAACGGTAAAGCCTTCTTTGTTTAGCGCCTCTTCTAATGCCTTTCCTGTTATACCAGCCTGAACGGTTGCCATAAGGTTTTCTTCATCTATGGATTCAACAGCGTCCATTCTTCTAGTATCGACAGAAACGACCATTCGGCCTTCCTGTTTGGGTGGCCTAAGTGCGTTGGTGACGTTTGTTCCGCCGCCATAAGGAATTAGGCAGACGTTGTGTTTTTTTGCAAGTAGGATCAATTTGGTCGTATCGTCCTCACTCTCAATATAGAAAACGAGGTCGGCAAAGGTTTCTAGTTTGTTATACAGAACCTTATACACCTCATCGGTGGAGTGTTGTCCGTGGCTGTGTAGTACCCTCTCTTTTTCTTCGTTAGTAAATCGGTCCTTATCAAACACTTCTTTCAATTCTGCCATAAAGGGCTCATTGATTTTTGGTTTGACAATATGTTTTTTGTCTAATTCTTTAATTTTTGGTTCTAGTTTAAAATCCACCCCAAGTATTCCTTCGACAAATGGAATGAAATTAGGAAGCCTCTTTCCGCAAATAGGATATCTGTTTCCTGAGAAAGATACAGACATGTCCTTGTTTATAATGAAACCTGAATCCCTGTAGCCCCACTTATGGCCCCAGTTAGAGTCGTTGATGCCAAAAAACTTTTCTTTCTTACCCATATAGGGTCTCAACCTTTTCTTTTATGCTTTGTTCAAGCGTTGTGGTCATGTTTTTTATAGCCTCTGCAGCCTCAGTGTCAGAACCGCTGGAGTCTTTCAAAAAGGACCGGGGATAAATTGGTTCAAGAATGTAAACATTTATTCTGGTTGGTAGACCAAAAAAAATTCTACCTCGTGGCCAAATTTTATGGGAACCATGAATTACAGCAGGAAGAATAGGCTTGTTCAGGTTTATGGAAAAGGTAGCTGCCCCCTTTTTAAAAGGGAGCATTTTACCGGGTTCCCCACGAGTTCCCTCTGGAAACAAAATAAGATTTCGCTGACCATAGTCCATAAACGCATTACAGAGGGCCTCCGAATCCTGTATTGATAATTTTTTATTTTCATTGGACTGTCGATCAACAGGTATAAGGTTCATAATTGTATTTACAGCGCCTCTTTTGATCCAGTTTTCAAACCAATAATCTCGGGCCGCCAACATTCCAAAATGATTGAAACTCTTTTTTGATGCAACAGCAAGAAGAGCAACGTCCATATGGCTATTATGGTTACTACAAAAAATAAACGATGAGTCTGGAATATTGTCTCTGCCAAACACCCTTAGGGGGGCGTAGGTTTTAAAAATAAATTTTGAATAACAATAAAATAAAGTTTTGAATATCTTATAAAAAAGGGGCTGCTTCCCCAAAAGATATGAATATTTGGGGTTTTGGAGCACGTCCATGGTTTTTTTTATTTTCTACCATATTTCATATGAGCATCGGTAAAGGTGTGGGAACCAATGGCACAGACAAGGGAGATATCTAGGGCCAGTGTTGCGCCCGCAATTATTTCTGCAAGCTTTCTAGATGAATGTTCACCCTCAGCACACTCCAAGAGTTCTAGGTTCTTTTTTTGCATTTTAAGCCTTGTTCCACCGCCGACCGTTCCAACCGTAAGAGAGGGGAGTGTAAGTTTGAACTTTAGCGCATCTTCTTTTTTTTCTATTGCAAAATGAGCAATGCTATTTTCTGATGCGCAAGCAGCATCTTGACCTGTTGCTAAATAAATAGCGGTAAGAGCATTAGACTCGTGAATTCCGTTACCATGAATTCCAGCCATGCTTGAAATGGTTGGGTAGTACGGCCACGCCTCAAAAAGAATGTCCGGGTCCACCTTCAAAACCTTCTTCATAACGCTGTTTTTTATTGTGGTTTCAGCTGCGACTCCATGACCCCGACCCAAGAGCATATTTCTAACAGATGGTTTTTTATCGCTGTTTATGTTTGATTCAAGAAAATAATTATATCCAGTTTCTTTACGAATTAACTCACAAGCAACCTTTGCCGCCAATGTGACCATGTTTTGACCAGCGGCGTTTCCGGTATCCATGACAATATCCAAAACAACATAACCCTGAACAGCATATTGGTCTATTCTTAACACCTTGCCATAGTTGGTAGTGCTTTCAGCTGCGTCAACAATGGCCTCTTTGTTTTTATTTACCCAGGTTTGAAACTTTGCGCTTTCGTCTAAGTCGTCAAAAATAAAAACAGGCGCCCTAGAGAGTTCCTGTCTAAAGTGCCTTACCTTTGTTCCACCGCTTAGATAGGAGGCCAACATGCCCCTGTTCATCGACATTGCCAACGTTCCCTCTAATGTACAAACAGGAACACAATACTCACCCTTGGCGTAAAGACCATCAAGAAGCATTGGGCCAACGACGGCCATTGGAACCTTCATGAACCCAACATGGTTCTCAATTATGCCTCGTAGTTCTTCTGGGCTATCTTCTGAGGTGTCGCCTAGGTCAATATCGGCATAGCTTTTGACCCACTCAACTCGAGCAGCAGAGTCTTCAGGTTTAAACCCCCTAGGAATAGAAGAGCTTTTCCCGTTTTTTTCTTCAGTCATTAATGATCTTTTATTGTGTGTTTTTGGTTATTCGGTATCGGGGATGGACCCGAGCCATATATTTAATGTCGGTATATCATTGAAATACACGGGAAGGTACAAAGCGTTTTAAATAAAAACACTTAAAAAAAAACAAATAAAAACCTAATGTTTAAACTCGCATTTAAACACTATATTATCTAATTAGTAATATAAAAAACATGATACTAAATAAAACAATTGCCCTTGTTCTTTTTATTGGTCTTGCATATCCGCAGTTTAAACCAAGCTTTGTCAAAAACCCTGAAAAAGAATCAATTTATGAAGCTGATGATGAAAATGATCATGAAGAAACTGATGGTAGGTTCAACCATAGGCAAATGTTTTCTGCGATGTTCTCGATACATAAAGGGGCCCCCGTTACCATGTATTCATATACAAACATCTTCAGTTATGATGTTCGAGAAGACCTCGTTGCTGACGTTAAAGTACATGGGCGATTTTTAAATAGTGCATACCACGATACCTGGGGAGGGGGCATTTATGGCCAACCTCACCTGGCGATGGATGCGGGAATAAAATATTCACCAATGAACAATGGATTATTTGATATTCAGGCAAGAACCTTTCATGATGAGTGGTGGAGCGGACAATCTATCTATCTCTCCTTTTTAGGCATACCGATCAAGAGATTATATAAATCAAAATCTTTTGACCATTATTTTGGACCAAACCTTTGGGACTAGTCCAGAAAAAACACCCCCGACCAACCAAGGCAAGACCAAAATGAAACGAAGAGAAATGCCACAATCGTTGCTTGTGCTGTTTGTTTTTTCAGCAGCGCTGGCCACAGAAAGCAAAGTTTCCCTAATAGAAAAAAAAGAAACAAGATTTCTGAACATTCGACAGCTAACCTTTGCCGGTGAGAACGCTGAAGCGTATTTCTCTTTAGATGGAAAAAACTTGATATTTCAAGCACACGAGGGTGATTCTCTATGTGACCAGATATATACAATGGAGCTTTCAACAGGAGAGACCAAGAGGGTTTCAACTGGTAACGGTGTAACCACATGTGGTTATTTTGAATATCCCGACTGTAAAAACATCCTCTATGCCTCCACACACCTTGGTGGAACGGATTGCCCTCCAAAACCAGACCATGCTCAGGGTTATGTCTGGAAACTATACCCAGACTATGATATCTTTCACTCAACCAAAGAGGGTGAGAAGATAAAGAGATTGACAGATTCTCCCGGCTATGATGCCGAGGCCACAGTTGCATTCGATGGAAGCAGGGTGCTTTATACCTCGATGGTGAGCGGCGACCTAGATATATGGTCAATGAATATTGATGGTTCAAATAAGACCCAACTAACCGACCGCATGGGTTATGACGGAGGAGCTTTTTTCAATTCACAGGCAACAAGGATCGTCTGGCGAGTTTACCATCCAAAAACACAGAAAGAGGTTGCGGAATATAAGAGTCTATTGTCAGAAAACACAATTCGCCCAATGGCTCTTCAATTATGGACAATGAACACAGATGGAACAAACAAACAACAGGTTACAAATAACGATGCTGCAAATTTTGGTCCTTATTTTTTTCCTGATGGAAATAAAATTATTTTTTCATCAAATTTACATGACCCAAGCGGTAGAGATTTTGATCTTTACGCCATTGGAGTTGAGGGTACAAACCTAGAGAGAATCACCTTTTTCAATGGATTTGATGGCTTTCCGATGTTTAGTCCAAACGGAAAGTTTTTAGTTTTTGCCTCTAATCGAAATCAGGCAAAAAGAGGAGACACAAACTTGTTTATTACAGAATGGAACTATAGATGAAAGACATTATTAAGATTTTATTTTTAACTATTTTTGTTTTTGCTCAAAAGGTTGATGATGACCTAGCCTATCGACTTGTGATAGAAAAGCTTGATGGCGCAATACCTGAGGCGTTTGTCAGAGAGGCCTTTTCTAGTGGAGAGGTCAAGATACACAAGGAAATTGCCGATAGATTTGCAAAGCCCTATGAAAAAAAACCCTGGTCAGACTACAGAAAGATATTTGTAAAGGAGTCACGCGTATCTGCCGGTTCAAGGTTCTACAAGGACAACCTAAATTTAATTACCTCAGTAGCTGAAAAATATGGAGTTGATCCGTTCATAGTTGTGACCATTGCAGGGGTTGAGAGTAATTACGGTGTTCACCATTCGCAGTTTTCTGTTTTTAATTCATTGTATTCTCAGATTCACGATATTCCACGAAGGTCAAAGTGGGCAACCAAGGAATTGGCAGAGTTTTTAAAGTATTGTTACAACGATCAACTAGACCCACAAGAAACAGGGGGATCTTATGCTGGAGCTTTTGGATATGGACAGTTTATTCCATCCAGCTTTACCAGATACTCGGTTGATTTCAACAAAAATGGTGTCCGCGAGCCATACAGTTGGCCAGACGTTTTAGGAAGTATCGCGAACTATCTTCGGTTAAATGGATATTTATCAAATAGCAAGGACTACGGCAAGGGTGGCGATATATATAAATCTATCTACGCCTACAATCACGCAGATAATTATGTAATGGCGGTTTTAGAGCTTACAGAAAAGATACGTGAGCGCGTTGGTGACAATAAACAATAACCACTAGAAAGAGACATCAAGGGTCATTTCTTCCCCGTCTCTTTCTATGGAGACAGATACGGTCATACCCCTTTTTAGGTCACCTAGCCTATCCATGTATTCATAGATGTCCTTTATTGGTTTTCCATCAATCGATTTGATAATATCGCCTTTTTTTATACCAGCTCTTGAAGCAGGGCCATCCATTTTTGAAATTGCATCAACCTCAACACCCACCTCAATGCTTCCGTAAGATGGCATAATACCGAAAGTGACCTTGAACCTTCTGCCTGTTGCGGTTCCTGCTTGTTTTGGTCCAGCCTCAGAAAAAACGGGCGCGCGCGTTACCCGCGTTAAATGATATGCCACATCATACACTAGATTGACAATGTCTGTTGTTCCTTGAAGGTTTATATGTTTCCAAGTGTCATCCGGGGTGTGATATTCATTGTGAAACCCTGAAAAGAAAAACAAAACAGGAACATCGTTAGAATAAAAAGCTGCATGATCACTAGGGCCAAAGCCTGGTTTTGACATTGAAAGGTTAAAACCGCGACCAGACCTTAAGCTATCTAGAAGTGGCTCAAAAACAGAAGAGGTTCCAACACCACCCACAGTTACGGTTGAATCCTTCATTCTTCCGATCATGTCCATATTGATCATTGTAATGATCTTATCGATTTCCACCGTCGGGTTTTTGACAAAGTTCTTTGCGCCAAGGAGCCCCTTTTCTTCAGCGTCAAAACCAATCAATAACACACTGCGTTTTAATTTACTCTTCTGGGTTGCTAGTTTTTGTGCGATCTCCAAAAGACCCGCGGTGCCAGATGCGTTATCATCTGCACCCGGATGAATGGCATCCTGGTCTGGTTTTCTAGAGCCCGATCCCGGACCCCCCTTTCCAACGTGGTCGAAGTGTGCCCCAACAACAACATATTCGTCTCTATATTCCCTGTTTCCACTTCTAATTTCACCGATTACATTTGCTGCACGTGTTTTTATATGTTTTAGCCCGATGTTTGTTTTTAGTGTTTTACCCCTAATATCAAAATTTATTGATTCAAGAGACCTGTTCATTGTTTCTTGTAGGCTTTGTCGTGACCATCCAAAACCACCAAGTAGCTTGTCGGCAACCTTATTAGATAGGTGTATTGCCGGTATTCCAACGTTATTATATCCCGCCACATAGTTTAGTGGATAAAGACTCGAGTCCTCTATTTGTGATATGAAGACTATTCCTATTGCGCCCTTGTCCCTTGCCACTAGCATTTTTTTATGTAGAGGGGAGTACGATGAGTACGGTGAGTGATTGTTTCCCCTTTCGGGACTGTGTCGCATCACCACAGCCCATTTTCCATTAACATCCAACCCATCATAGTCATTCCACCTAAGGCTCTCTTCATCAATATTAAATCCATAACCAGCAAAGACAAGACCCCCCACTGTTTCTCCGTTTGATGAAAAAGAAAGGGGAATATATTCTTGCTCTATTTCAAGAGAGTCTTCATCGATGAGTGCATAGTTATCACCACCCAACCCTATTCCAGTGGTTATGTCAAATGGTTGTATGAAAGAGTTGTTTGCTCCAGGGCGCACTCCATAGGATTTCAACTGCTTGATTAGGTACGCAATGACGTCCCTCGACCCCCTTGTTCCAGGGTGTCTACCAGACCTGTTCTCATGGGATAAATATCGAATATGACCCATGATCTCATTGTTGGTTATTTCTGAAGAGGGCCCCGTCTTTTTGGTTTGAACAAGCAATCCGCCAAGCGCGATAATAAATGCAAAAAGGTATAACGCTCGATTGTTGTCATTCATATTGAATGAAAATTTATATGGAATAAATCGTATGGCAAAGATAAAGGAATTAATATTATATCGTGCATAAGCAAATTCTTATTACCGTTGACTCGCACTATGTGCCCGATCGCTCCAGTCCGACCCAGTCTTATTTTCTTTTTTCATATTCTATTCGCATCAACAATGATTCCAAGAGTCCGATAATATTAATAGGTCGGTATTGGCACATTACAGATGGGTCTGGTATCAGTGAGGATGTATATGGCCCAGGCGTGGTCGGGAAAAAACCAACCATAGAACCAAACAGTTTTTTTGAATACACAAGCTTTTGTCCTCTTAAAACCCCCGTGGGCTTTATGGAGGGTTCTTACAGGGTTCTAAATAAAGAAGGCAAAGAGTTTAGTGTTAAAATAAAAAAATTTCGCCTACTGGCCAGTCAGGTTTTAAATTGAATTGATTCAGTGAATTGATTTTATATAGTCCTAATTTTTATTATGAATAAAACCAAAATAATAGCCACCATTGGCCCAGGATGCGATGATGAATCCACACTACAAGAACTCGTTGATCTAGGTGTGTGTTGTTTTCGTATCAATCTTTCACATGGGTCAAAAGATCAAAAAAACAGGTATTTTGACCTCATAAGGTCGTTAAGGACCCCGCTTGGTTTACGACCAACTATTCTAGCAGACTTAGCGGGTCCAAAAATTAGAGTAAGAAACCTGGAAAAACCCCTACGCATAAAACAAGGTGACTCTATTGTCATTAGCAATGATCAAGTAGGCCCAGGAAAGATCTCAGTGACCAGTGGCGTCAGGTTTGAAAAGATCAACCCCGGGGCTCAAATTCTTATTGATGATGGTAGGGTTTCCCTAGAGGTCAAAGACCTTGTATCAGACCAGGCCCTTGAGTGCGTCGCTCTGGAAGATGGAGTCATTGAAAACAGAAAAGGGGTTAACTTTCCAGGAATAGCACTAAATGTTCCAGTTTTAACAGAACAGGATGAGGTAGACCTTCAAACCTCCCTGTCTAAAGAAGCGGATTGGATAGCGTTGTCTTTTGTTCGGTCCCCATCCGACTATGACCTGGTCAGGGCCAAGGTCAGAGATGCGGGATACACAACTCCAATAATGGGAAAGATAGAGAAGTGGGAGGCTGTCCAAAATCTTGATGGTATCATTGATTCATTTGATGCGGTTATGGTTGCTAGGGGAGACCTTGGTGTAGAAACACCCATAGAAAAAGTTCCCCTAGTTCAAAAAGAGGTTATAGAAAAGGCAAACCAAGCAGGTAAACCCGTTGTCATAGCCACTCAGATCCTTGATTCAATGATTGACAGGCCCGTACCGACCAGGGCCGAAGTAAGCGACATTGCAAATGCTATACTAGACGGAGCAGATTCTTTAATGGTAACAGGTGAGACAGCAATTGGGAAACATCCAAAAAAGGTCATAGGGGTATTGTCACGAGTTATTGAAGAAACCGAATCGTCAATTGACTATGAAAAGTATTCAAACGAGCCTATGGATAAAAAAATCAACACAGCAAACGCCATCAGTCATGCAGCGTGTTCTGTTTCTGGAGACCAGGGGATTGATATATTGGTTACAATGACGCACAGTGGAAGCACTGCTCGTATGGCTGCCAGATATAGACCAGCTGCGAAAATAATTGCAATGACCCCCTTTAAAGAAACATGTAGAAGGCTGGCCATCGTGTGGGGCGTAAACCCATTTTTGGTTGATAGTTACAAATCTGCCGATGAGATTCCGGAGATTGCAAATAAGGTTCTTGGCAAGATGGGGTTAATTGAGGAGGGTGAAAGATTTGTTGTTACGGGAGGAGTACCCGTTGGGGTTCCTGGAACAACAAACTACCTATCTGTATTAAAGGGAAACTAGGAGCTTTTTGATTCTTTGAGTCGTCCTAGTTTTTCACAGACATAAGGGACGCCCCTGCGGTCAGGGGGGTGGGCATCCTTACACTCGTCATTACAGACATAATATGTTTCTTCTAGGTTCTTTTTACCATTTATATCATAATAGTTCCAATTGCCACTCTGGAAACCCAGCTCATAGCTTCCTTCATATTTCTTTTTCCCATTTATATGAAAACCTGTCCATTTTCCATGGGCCTTTCCCTTTTTATATTCTCCAATAAATTTTTTATTTCCTTCTTTGTCCCAACCCGTCCAGGCCCCAGACCTGAATCCATTTTTTAGGTTGCCCTGTTCTCTTTTTTCACCGCTTCTAAAACGAATGAACCCTGGTCCGTTGTATACCTTTTGATTATAGAAAAAACCAATAAAAGAGGTGTTGTAATTGTCTCCTGTGATATATTGTCCAGATCGGTCATAAAGAACCCCTTTCATATCTACAGGTTCTTTAGATGAACACGCCATTACAGCCAATAAAAGGATAAGTGATAATTTTTTCATTAAAGTCTCAATATCTTTGTTAAAATCTAATAATCACCAAGGAGATTAACAAAAATCACCTTTTTAGCATTAGAAGGTTTTTGCAACCGTGGTCACTCTATTACAATCTCATCTGAGAATATCCACGTCTTTCCACCGGCGCCGGGATGCCAATCTGGACAAACACCTCGATTCACGGCCTCTACTCTTATAAATCTAGCAGAAAGGTTTAGGTCCTGACTTTCCAGTTCAATTCTGTTTGCCGAACCGCTCCGTATACCATCGTCAATTTTTATTTCTACTTTTTGGTTGAACGACTCACCGTCATTTGAGAAAGAAACAATGGCAAGCGTTGGTAGGAAGATCCAGGACCCATGCGATTCAAGAAATCCAATGGATACCTTTGATATTTTTTCGATATTTAACAGGTCAATGGTGACATCCATGTTCTCTTTTTGCCACCCCTGCCAGTAATTATCATTGTGTGCTATTGAACCGGTAAGCCCATCGACCAAGGTTAGGGGACCAGAGCCAGAATACCTCGCCTTGTAGATGGTGTTATATTTTACCCTCTTTCCGATTGCCTTGCTAAAGTGAACGATTTTCTCAGATGTTTTCCCTTTTTGCTCATTGTTGATGAAAAGAGCTGCCTTGATCATCGTTCTACCATTAATGACTATAGGGGAACCATAAAGTTTAGACTCATTGGTTGGCTCAGACCCATCCAGGGTAAACCTTATGGTTTCGCCGGGTTTTTCAGATGACAGGGTTATTCTGTGTTCTTGATTGTTGCTGCTGGGATCAACATTTATTGATACAATGTATGAGCCGGGTGCGTAGTTCCAACCTAGAACATCGAACCTATCTTCAAGACTGTTCAACCTATGATAAAAATCATCATATGTGTTACTTCCTGGCCCAGACCACAAGACCTCCGATAGAGCAGACATTCTAGGTAAGACCCTATATTGTGCTCGTTTTGGAGTTTGGACATATTCTGTCCAGAGATTACCTTGTCCACCCAGTATGTGTTTTTTCTCTGGGTCTGAAAGTTCATTTGGGATAGGGTTGAACGAGTAGACCTTTTTTAGCGTGGTGTATCCCCCAAACGCCGCCGGTGACGTTTCGGGATTTGCCTGGTAGTAGTCAAAATAACAGTGCGATGTTGGACACATTATAACGTCGTGCCCTGCCTTTGCAGATTCGATTCCTCCCTTCATTCCTCTCCAGCTCATTACGGTCGCGGTTTTTGCGAGACCCCCCTCAAGTATCTCATCCCACCCCAAGAGTTTTTTGTCATTTGAAATAATGAATTTCTCAATTCTTTTTATAAACCAACTTTGTAATTCGTGTTCATCTGCTAGCCCCTCATTCTGTATTCTTTTTTGGCACTTTTGGCAAGTCCTCCAATGTAGCTTGTCAGCCTCATCTCCACCGATGTGAATGTAGGGCCCAGGGAACAATTCCATGACCTCATCAAGAACGTTCTCGAGAAACTCAAAGACCTCATCCTTACCAGCACAAAAAATATCAACATTGGGCCAATAAGAACCTGGGTTTACAGGTATGAGACTCCCTTTGCACGAGAGCTCTGGATAGGCTGCAAAAACCTCTGATGTGTGACCAGGCATCTCGATTTCAGGTATAACCACAATATTTTTACTGGCGGCATATTCCACCACCTCTCGTATTTCCTCTTTGGTATAGTAACCACCATATGTGGCCTTTTCCTTGCCATTGACCGGTGATTGTTCTTTCCATGGTTCATTGGTTCGATCAACTCGCCACGCGGATCTTTCAGCAAGTAGGGGGTATCTGTCTATTTCTATCCTCCATCCGTTGTCATCTGTCAGATGCCAATGGAAAACATTCATTTTGTGCAAAGCTATCATATCAATATATGTCTTTATAAAATCGATATCAAAAAAATGCCGGGACACGTCCAAATGCATTCCTCTATATCCAAATGTTGGTGCATCTAGGATGTCGACATTTGGTATAAAGGATGTTTTGGGGATGTTGCCAATCTCAAGTTCAGGCCCACACAATTGCCGTAGTGATTGATATCCATAAAAAAGGCCCGAATAAGATGAAGCCCTTAGCTCTATTGTGTTTCCATCGCCAATGGCAAGAGAGTAGCCCTCATTTGTCAGGTCGCTTTCATCGTTGAGAACAACAAAGATAGAGTTGGGTGTCTTGGATTGTGACATTTCAATGGATAGATCTTTGACTGGAGACAATAATTTTTGGATCATCCTTGCTATTTTAATCTCAGATTCATCATTGGTTGACACTAAGATCTTTTCAATTAAAGCCACATCGGTATTACCGATTCCGGGCACCATTTTTGTAGGTTTTGGAACTATGCTTGTATTGTTCATGTTCATATTTGAGCTATTGTTGTTAATGGTACAGTTTAAAGATAGGCAAAAAACCAACACCCAATAAAAAGAAGAAAAATAAAGTGAATTATTTAAATTGATTGTTCCAGCCTCTTTTATTTGAGAAAGACAGTTTTTTTGGATTTAGATATGCCACCAGACGATATGGAGAAGAAGTAAACACCCGATGGACATGTTTCTCCAAGATCATTTTTCCCATCCCAGGAGAAATAATGCGTACCGGCGGCTTTTCTCACTGTGTTGTTTTTTATGATCTTTCTTCCAAAAAGGTCTACCAATTCAAGTTCGACAGTAGCATCGTTTTTTAATTCATACCCTATAACAACAGTAGAGTTAAAGGGGTTTGGGAATGCGCTACTCAAACTTACAACTTCAGGGATTTGAAAATTTGTACTCTCTGTATGAATTTCGGATGTGAGGTTTGGACCAACCTTGATAGCATCAAAAATCACGTTCGAGCCACTTGCATCATTGGTAACAAGGTCTCTCAATATGATCCCAAGGCTCTCTCCCTCATTCAGTGTAATTGTTTCTATGAACTTGAAGTCCCCTCGTACCGCGCTCTGGTCTACGATCACATCTGACCTCGTACTTACGCCGTCCTCGTTTTTTACATATAGTTCATATATGGCCCCGGTCGTACCAGATACTCCATCAGGAATAAAAGCCTCGACGTTGTATTCACCCACACCCTCAATACTTGGAACCCAAATAGCGTAGTGTCGACTTTCCTCGGGGTCTGTTGTTGTCGGTGAGATCCAACAATCGTTGTTATATCCCTGGTCAAGGTAGACCCAGTCGGGACCATGGAATCTTTGAAAACCGTTGTCTCCATCATCAACCAAGCTGTCTGATATCCAAAGCCAATCACTTCGATTACCACGCAATTCTTCAACCGGGTCAAGAAAGCCACCCCACCAACCAAAGGGATTCACTGCATACGGTTCAACAGAGTCAAAGAACCAGTTTCCTCTACGAACCTCAAAGTGCAGATGGGTATTTGTTGTGCATCCGGTATTACCCGCAAAGCCCAAAGTGTCTCCTGTTTCAACATTGTCTCCCACGGTAACATTGAGTGGCGGTGTCATGTGGAGGTATACGGTGAAATACTCATTTCCATGTGCAACTATGATGGTTCCCTGGTCTCCGTTGGGTTCTATTCCTCCGGGACAAGGGTCTGCTGGTGGCGAGAAAGAGGCCCAAAGAACATAGCCACCTGCAGGCGCAAGGATTGGGGTGTTGAAGGGCATATTGTAGTCAACACCGGCATGCCCATCGTAACAAGAATGACCAGACCTACAGTCTGGATAGACAACCTCATCAACCAATTCAACACCATCAAATCTTAATAAAAGAGAATCAATGACATTGGAACAGGGGCACTGGTGATCTACGTGTGCCGATACAGGATACTGCTCAAATCCAGGTGGCTCAAAGGGTCTTAATTCTAAAAATGGTTCTTGACCCACTAACGCCACAGAACTAAAAACAATAAACATATTTATAAATGACATGATGGATAATTTTTTCATAGGGGTATAACTTCCACACAAATATACAATCATCATCTTAATGAATCGAAGCCTAATAAAGGATACAACCATGTTAAAGAAAGAAGGTTTATTCATATTCATTTTATTTATAATGTTTTCGGTTGTTTCAGCAACAGAGGTGGACACCGCCTTTTCTGTGAAGTGGCACAACGAACCCTGGGGTGCAGGGGGGCTCATACCCGCAGGTCCCCCGTGGAACATGGTTGGGCCATTTGACTTCGACAACGATGGTTTTGGAGACTTTGTTGTCTCCAGTGCCTATGCAGGTGAATTCTGCAATGGTGTATATCACTACGAAGCCGCGAGCAATGACTCCATAGCATTAAAGTGGGTCTATACATTTTATGATCTTAGTTGTTCGTACGATGCCTATTCCAGCGTTGCCGTGGGCGACATTGATGGAGACAACAATCAAGAAATACTATCTTTAGTTGACACAAGCCCTGGCGCTTCGGGTCAAAGGGGGCTCCAGGTTTTTGAGTGGGACCCAGATTCGATGTCCTTTTTGTCTCAACCAACGTTCACCTGGGATATGGGCCTTGACAGTGTTTGGGAAGCCGGTCAGATACATGTCGAAGATCTGGATGGTGACTCACAACAAGAGATCATCGTATCTGTGATGGATGGACCCTGGTCTGAGCTAGGGACCGGAGGCACGAGCCGCCTTATGATATTTGAACTTGATACAGTAATAAATGACTCTGCCATCTTTAACATAGAGTATCAAGACGAGGTCTGGTCAAACTGGAGCGGCTACAACATTTCAGTGGGAGATTTGGACAACGATGGGGCAAAGGAAATATATACTGTGGGCTACGAATATTTTCACCTTATTGTCCATGAAAACACCGGCGAAGACCAGTACGAATACCAAACAGATTTTTTTATTTCTTCAGAGCTTTATCAAAGAGCCAACCAAGGTATTCTAATTTCAGACATTGACAACAATGGGGCAAATGAGATGATTTGTTTGACGTCTGGTGTCAATTCTTTATCTGGAGACCTTGTAACACCTGGAAGTTTTTTTGTGGTAGATGGCGTTGATGATATTAGCAGCCTATCATACTCTAACTTCAATTTGTTTTCAACCTACGCTGGTGGTCTTAGACAGGTCAGCCTAGGCGACGCAGATGGTGATGGCAATCTCAATATTTATCTTGCAGGTCACTATGATGAGGCCGTTTATGATTGGGAGTATGGTGGAGGTGACCCGACAAGTCCCGGTAGCTACGTAGAAAGAGTTATTTTTATGGATGACACAACGGACAATTTCACACCTGGAAACGACCAAGGTAAGGTGAGAGTAGCAAAACTATTTTCAGGAGACATAGATAATGATGGCGATGGTGATATTGTTTTTTCATCTGCTAGTTTTGCTTCTGACAAGCCACATCTATATATGATAGAGCACAATGGAACACTTGGAACTGGAAACGACCAAGACCTTAACCCACAAAGGATCTCCATTGGACAAAATTATCCCAACCCCTTCAATCCTGAAACAAGGTTTCAGTACACCACCCACCAACCTGAGCATGTTTCATTAAAAGTATATGATATTTTAGGTAAGGAGATACGAACCGTGTTTGATGGGCACCGGGCACCGGGCACACATATTGAAAAATGGAAAGGGGTAGACAAGAGAGGCCAGGTGGTTTCAAGTGGTGTTTATTTTTATCAGCTAAAAACTGGACAGGAACGAATCACCAAAAAAATGGTTTTTGGAAAATAAACGATCAAAGAATGTGTTTAGAGATCATTTTATTTATGCTAGACACTTAATCTTGACTCAGATCAAAAAGGCAATGCAGGGTAAGAAGGTGAACCTTTTTCTGTTGTTTGTCCTGTTTGTTGTTTCTTGTGTTGATCAGGTCAGAGATGACAACTCGTTCATCATTGCAACCTACGATGATGTAAAAGACTGGGACCCGGCCACGGCTTTTTCATTGGAGGTATTCCCAATGTCAAATATTTATGAGCCATTATTGTGGCACGACGCTGGTACCGCTCCGGGTCGATTCTTGCCGGGTCTTGCAACAACCTACACAAGTTCATCCGATGGTCTGACCTGGGAATTCATACTTCGAAAGGGGGTCACTTTTCACGATGGAAGAGCGTTCGACTCTGAATCGGTAAGGTATGTCATCGAAAGAAACAAGCGGATGAATGGAGGTGGAAGCTATATTTGGGACTCTGTTGACCAGGTTATTACCGATGGTCCCCACAAGGTGATCTTCAAACTCTCGTCGCCCGTTCCCCTGGACAAGATAGTTAGCTCTCAATACGGAGCGTGGATGTATTCACCTGAAATATCAGAGCTTTCTAAGGATTCTTTACAAAGTGGATATGGTAGTGGCACGGGGCCATATCAATTTAAAAAATGGACCAAAAATAAACATATCAAACTTCAAAGGTATGATGATTATTGGGCCGGATGGAACAGAGAGGATCACTTTGACTCAATTATCATAAAGGTCGTATCAGAATCGTCAACTCGCCTACAGATGATAGAGGGCGGATTGGTTGACTATGCCCTATTAATCCCCGTACAGCTACTAGAAAGGTTGGACAACAACCCCTCCATAAGTGTATCATATCGCCCATCTTGGATCAATCATTTCTACTTACTAAACACCAAAAAACCACCCACTGATAATATTTGGGTTCGTCGAGCCATTGCCGCGATAATGGATCGAAAGACCATAGCTGACCATGTCTACCTTGAGGCTGGTAAAGAGGCAAGGGGCCTCATACCTGACAATATGCCACTATTTGAGGCACCTGACAGCCTTGTTCCTTTCAGTCTGGATATGGGTAAGAGATTTCTTGATAGGTCGGGGATTACAACAAAAAACATCAGTGCCGACATCTCTTATGTTTCGACATCTGAAGAATATAGACTAACATCTTTTCTTTTGATGGACAACCTTAGAAAAATTGGACTGGACCTTGATCTAAAGCCCGGTCTTTGGTCATCGAACTGGGACAAGGCCAGAAGGCTCGAAACCGCTTCCAATATAATTTCCATGGCATGGTGGCCAACACTATCGTCTCCATCTGATTGGTTTTTCGGGTTGTATAAGACAGAGGAGAGTCCACTTTTTAATCTTTCATACTACAGCAACCCCATTGTGGACTCACTTATCAACACAGCATGGAAAAACGAATCAATATATCCTGAAAGATCTAGGAATCTATACAAGGAAATACAAGAGAAACTCATCAATGATTGTGTTGTCATACCAGTAGTTGACATAAACGTTCAATCAGTGCACAAGAAAAACATAACAGGTCTAAGAAATAACCCAGCACATTCAACGCTTTTGATCTATCATCTTGGAAGGGGACAGTGATAGCATACTGCACAAGGCGACTGGTCTCAACGGTATTCGTTTTGATCATTGTGAGCACGATAACATTTTTTCTTTCTCATTCTCTACCGGGCGATCCGGCATCATTGTGGGTTGGTGACCACCCCACCAAAGAGCAACTAGAGACGGCAAAAAACAAACTGGGCTTTGACAGGCCCCTGATTGAACAATATGTCTCCTTTTTACAAAATGTAATTACACTTGATCTTGGTGTTTCACTAAGGACGCGCCAACCAGTGCTGACCGAACTGGGTCGTCGATTTTCTGCTACGTTTGAACTGGTCTTTTTTTCTATGTTACTAGCTCTGTCTTTCGGTTTTTTTTTAGGGCTTAAAACGGCAATAGCTTCAAATACGAGACCCGATCAAATCATCAGAGGGGTTGGATATTTAGGATTGTCCTTCCCTGTTTTTTGGTTGGGTATGATCTTACAATTGTTATTTTTTGGTATTTTACAATGGCTCCCCCTTCAGGGTCGGCACTCTGGTTTTAGTACGCTTGATATTGACCTATCTATTAATAGTGGTCTGTTTTTGTTTGACACCCTTGCCTCAGGAGAGTGGGAGCTGTTTTGCGATGGACTCACCCATATTTTTCTGCCAATGATGACACTGGCATTCGGGGTTTTTGGTCTCATACTTCGAACTACGCGCTCAGCAATGATGGAGACCATGTCAGAGCCCTTTTTTAAAACATATCTGGCATATGGGTTTGAACCTGCAGAGGCAATTCAGCGATCAGCCTATAAGAACACGCTTGTTCCAGTGTCAACCGTTTCTGGGCTTAGTTTTGGTCTGATGTTGGGAGGAACCTTTCTCGTAGAATCAATTTTTGATTGGCCGGGACTTGGTCAGTTTAGTGTGCTCTCGATCTTGACGAATGATTTTCCTGCAATTATGGGTGTCACCTTATTTTATACCCTAACATATGTTATAATAAACTTTTTTATTGATCTTTTATATCCGATGATCGATCCTAGAATTGGAAGATAGACCAGTGATTAGTTTGGCCAACCTATTAAGAAAAAGATCCTCTCGCATCGCTCTGTCGTTTATAATTTTATTGATCGTCTCATCTGCGGTGGTACCTTTTCTTTCTCCATACGAAGAGGATCTTTCGGGAGCAGTTCATTTCGATATTGGGGGCCAGCCCCCTTCTTTGCGGCACTGGTTTGGAACTGATACTGCGGGGCGCGACCTATTCACATTGACGATTCATGCGGGACTATCTTCGCTGAAGGTGGCCTTTGGTGTTGTCTTTTTATCAATTTTCATCGGTGCCCCCATCGGTATGTTTTCAGGAATTTCAAGTAAGAGAACCGATGAGGTCTTTATGCGTATAACAGATGGCTTTCTTGCTTTTCCACCATTGATATTGCCGCTTGTGATAACATCGGCACTGGGTCCATCATTAAACAATGTCATCATTGGAATATCAATTTCTTGGTTTCCTTGGTATGTTCGAATTGTTCGTTCACAGACACTGATAATATCCTCAATGGGCTACGTTTCAATGTCCAAGAGTATGGGAGCGGGGAAATTACATATTATGAAAAAACATATTCTTCCCAACAGCATTGGTCCTGTTCTTGTTCAGGGGACGATAGACGCCGGTTATGCGATCCTTACTGCCGCAGGGCTTTCATTCATAGGTCTTGGCGCGCAACACCCAGAGACAGAGTGGGGCCTACTTCTCACCCAATCACGTGCGCAGTTCATAAATCATTGGTGGGAGGTGTTCTTCCCTGGCTTGTTTATTGTCCTTACGGTCATTTCGTTCAATGTTCTTGGCGATGATCTAAGAGGCTCTATTAATTCCAAGGGGCATAAAAAACAATGAGAGAGGTACTCTTGAAGATCTCTGATCTCAGCGTAACCAGCAACAAAGAGAACGAGACAACAACCATTCTAAACAACATTGACCTTACGATCCACAAAAACGAGACGGTTGGTCTAATAGGAGAGACCGGTTGTGGCAAGAGCATGTTGGGGTGGGCGCTTATGGATCTTTTACCAGACGGGTGTGTTTTATCAGGTGGAAACATAACATATGACACCACGCCCATATATGAGATGACCAGCCTAAGAGGCTCAAGGGTCACAATGATATTTCAAGAACCAATGCAGTCACTAAACCCAACACAGACCATTGGAAAACAAATGACAACCATAGTGGAGAAAAGAGGTCTCAATATAGAGACATCGACAAAAGCATATGTAAAAAAATGGTTAGCAAGGGTTCAACTAGATTCTGTTTTCGATATAGGCTCCCGATATCCACATCAACTTTCAGGGGGGCAAATGCAAAGAGTGATGATAGCTCTGGCAATGTCCATGAGGCCAAAGTTTATCATAGCGGACGAGATAACAACGGGTCTGGATGCAAATATTAAACTAGAGATGATGGACCTTTTGTTTTCACTACAAGACGAGTTGGGTGTCGCGGTACTGCTTATCTCACACGACCTTGCTACCATTAGGCGTTATTGTGATCGCGTGGCCGTTATGAGGTCTGGGGAGGTTCTTGTGGAAGGCAGAACGGACGAGGTCTTTCTCCATCAAAAAGACAAATATATAAGGACATTTATAGATGGCCAAGAAAGATCAAACAGAAAAATCAAAACGGATAACACAGAGGACCGTGATCATGCGATACTATCCATAAGAGGACTTCATAAATCATATGGAGACAATAAAAGCAGACAGTCCGTGGTTAATAATGTATCAATGAACCTATATCGCGGTAAGACCTTGGGTCTCATAGGTGAGTCGGGTAGCGGGAAGAGCACAATTGCAAGAATGATACTGAACATATTGGAACGCGATTCGGGTAAGATGAAATTATCAATAGACGGGAGCACTACGAAAAACCTGACCTCTCCAAACAAGAAGATCGGAGCGGTCTTGCAAGACAGTACGGGGTCGTTGAACCCTAAAATGAATATACAAAATATTCTATCAGAGCCGTTGGAGTTGGTTGGTGTTTCTAATGAACGTAAAATAAGGTCTAAGATAAATAAAATGATCAAGAGTGTAGGGCTAAACGAAGATCTCTTAACTCGTTACCCATATTCACTTTCTGGAGGACAAAGACAGAGAGTGTCCCTGGCCAGGGCGATGATGATCGACCCTAGAATCATTATTTTGGACGAACCAACGTCGGCCCTGGATGTCAAGGTTCAGAAAAACATATTGGAGTTACTCAAATCACTACAAAAGCAGAAAAATTTATCATATCTTTTCATATCCCATGACCTGCCGGTTATATCAGAAATAGCAGATGATGTCGCAGTGTTGTATGGCGGGGAGATAGTTGAAGTTGGGACGGTCGAGAAGATTTTGAATAACCCAGAACAAGACTATACAAAAAAATTAATAAAGGCCTCCACATGGACAGGCCCCCTCAATGCATAAAGAAGAGAGTTTTATGAAAGAACAAATGACAGTTGCCTCGATCCAAATGTTTTCCCAGGGGGACAAAGAGAAGAACCTAAACACCATAGAAAAACACCTTACTCACATAAATAAAACATTTTCAGATATCAAAATGGTGGTTTTTCCCGAGCTTGCGGCTCACGGTATAGTTACCGATGTTTCAAGCGAAGCAGAGGGGATACCGGGTGAACTGACCACCATTTTTTCCAAGATGGCAAAAAAATATGGTCTGTGGTTGATTCCGGGAAGCATCTATGAACTATCAAGGGGGGAGGTATTTAACACTACCCCCGTGTTTTCACCCAAAGGCGAACTGGTTGGAAAATATCGCAAGAGATACCCTTGGTGTCCGTATGAAAAAACAACACCCGGCAAAGATCCCTTTGTGTTTCACATTGAAGGATTTGGGTCCGTTGGGGTCATGATTTGCTACGATATGTGGTTTCCAGAGGTTGCCAGAGACCTGGTTGGTCAAGGGGCAGAACTTATTATTGTTCCGACCATGACAACAACGGGAGACAGAACACAAGAGAAGGTCTTGGCAAGGTCGACCGCAATAACGCAACAGTGTTATGTGGTCTCATGTAACGGTGTAGGCCTTGGTCGCGTAGGGGGGTCACTGATCGTTGACCCTGAGGGAGTTGTTTTACAAGAAAGTGGTGAGGGTCCATATATGCAAACCGCTGTCATTGATTTTAACAGAATACGTCTTATTAGGGAAATGGGAACCGCAGGGGTTACTACGCCCATAAAGGATTTTAAACAAAACAAACAAATCTTCTCAATATATAATGAACGAGAAGGCAAAGAATAGGATTTACCATGTCTGATCTCAAAGAATATTATGACCTGACCGCATCCAACCCCGCACTAAGGGGTTTGGTTTTGGTCTTTGCATCCATCATTACAGCAAAACTAGTAGACATGATGTTTACATTTATATTTAAACGCATGGTCAAAACCACAAAGACAACCCTGGACGATCGTATCCTTCAGCTACTTCACAAGCCCATATTTTACTCCATCCTTTTTATTGGATTTGTCCTGTCAATAAAAACCGTAGCGCTTCCGGACCACATTGAATTTGCCCTGACCGGCACCCTTAAGACCATCACGATCATCATATGGTTATTTGTTATTTCAAAGATATTGGTGATGTCCATGGATTGGGCGTCAAGACAAACCGCATCAAACAAGATATTGCAAAAGAACACACTACCGCTATTCAACAATTTAGGTAAGATAGCAATTGGTATCTTTGGCACCTATCTCATATTTCTTAGTTGGAACATCAATATAAATGGTATTCTGGCCTCCGCCGGTGTTTTGGGTGTCGTTTTGGGTCTGGCGGCAAAAGATACGGTGTCTAATTTTTTTGCGGGAATATTTCTTATGGCCGATGCACCCTTCAAAGAGGGTGACTACATTCTTTTAGACACGGGTGAAAGGGGTTATGTCAAAAAGATGGGACTAAGGTCTACTAGGTTCATGACCCGGGACGACATTGAGATCACCATACCAAATTCAGTGATAGCCGCATCAAAAATAGTAAACGAGAGTGGGGGGCCGGGCGAGATTGAAAGAGTGCGCATCACCCTTATGGTTGCCTATGGCTCTGACCTGGACGACGTAAGGAGCCTGTTGATAGATATTGCAAAGAAAGAAAACAACGTAATGACAGAGCCTGAGCCAAGGGTCCGGTTTAGAGAGTTTGCAGACCACGGATTAAAACTTCAGCTCCTTTTTTGGATTCACAACCCAGAGATTCGAGGAAGAACCATTGACGCTGTGAACACAGAAGTATATAAACAAATATCTAAAAGCAAGATCTCGATACCATATCCAACAATGAACGTCCACCTATCAAGCGGAACAAATAACGACGAGTGACCTTAAAGCTAGTTGTTCTAGTTGTCTATTTTAGCATTCTTCTTGGCATAGGCTACTTCGCCTCAAAGAAGGTGTCTAACCTTACTGACTATTATGTTGGTGGGAAGAAACTTGGGTACTGGATAGCCGCACTATCAGCAAGAGCAACAGGAGAGTCTGGTTGGCTCTTGATCGGGGTCACGGGCATGGGTGCGGTCATGGGTGTCAGCGCACTATGGATCGTTGTGGGAGAGGTTCTGGGTGTTTGGGTGTCATGGCAGTTCATGGCTGTAAAGTTCAAGAGGCTTACCGACCGATACGATTCCATCACGATCTCTGATTTTCTCGTAAGTCACTTTCAATCTACGACACACCTAATGAGGATTGTTTCTGCAACGGCGCTCTCCTTGTTTGTCGTGATATATGTCAGTGCCCAGATCGACATAACAGGAAAGACCTTTGAGTCCTTTCTTGGTCTGAATTATTATACAGGCATTGGTCTAGGATTTGGCATAGTTGTTTTGTATATATTTTTAGGAGGCTTTTTAGCGGTCGCATGGTCAGATCTGTTTCAAGGGTCATTGATGTTTGTGGGGCTTATAGTATTACCTATTGCAACCTATTTAAGTCTTTCAGACCATGCTTCGATCATTGAAAATTTAAAAGACATAGACCCCACTCTGTTAAGTTTTTGGGGGAGCGGTGGAGCTACACTGATGAACCTTATGGCAATCATTGGACTCATTTCAATAGGAATTGGGTTTATGGGGTCCCCCCAGGTTTATGTCAGATTCATTGCCATAAAAAATGATTCAGAGATCAAAAAAGGAAAATGGGTAGCAATAGCATATACCCTGTTGACCGATACTGCAGCGGTTATGATCGGCATTTTGGGTAGGGTTGTTCTTACAAAGGCGGGAGATTCCCCCGAATTGATCCTGGGAAACATGGGTGAGGATGTCTTGGCCCTGGTTTTGGCCCAGGTCATGCCCCCAGTAATTATAGGGATATATATCACAGCTGTTCTATCTGCTGTTATGTCAACAGTTGACTCATTGCTTGTTGTTGCATCAAGTGCGGTAACTAGAGATTTTTACCAACAGATATTCAATCCAAAAATAGACGAACGATTGCTGGTGTCCTTATCAAAAAAGGTAACACTTCTTTTGGCAGTTCTTGCGCTAGGCGTTGCCTTAATTGTTTCGTTATTGTCTCCAACAAGGACGGTGTTTTGGTTTGTGATATTTGGATGGTCTGGAATAGCCGCAACCTTTTGTCCCGTTATCATCCTGTCCCTTTTTTATGAAAAATTTTCAGAAAAGGGAGCAATTACATCGATGGTCACAGGTTTCCTCTGTGTGCCTTTTTTCAAATTTATTGTGCCAAGGCTTGATGGCATTGGTCCATATATTGACAAACTTGATGTGATGTTTCCATCTGTTGCCCTTGCCATGTTTTGCGGTTGGTTGGTAAGTGCCTACTTGGAATAGGGCACATCATAAAAAAAGCCCCCGGTTTCACTGGTCTTTATTTTCTTGAAGAAAACCTATCTATTGTTTATACTCATATTAACCGAAGTCTTTGAATAATAACGCCTTGAGGTAAATATGAAGAAAACAAATTTAAAAACCCCGTTAACAATCATAATTTATTTTTCTTTTGTAGTGATCTCTTTTGCTCAGCGGCTTGACCCACAACAAACCCCCTACGAAGAATTACGATCCATTGTTGAAACGGCATCACGTTCTCAGCAAAAAGTTTGGGTAGAGGACTTTACAGGCCTCAACTGACCATACTGTCCATCTGCGAGTTTCGCACTAGACACGCTTTTAAGAGAGTTTCCAAACACACTATTCACTACAGAGATACACAGCCCAAGCTATACCCCAGACGATAGTGACTTCGACATTCCATCTGCCTGGGAAACCAGAACAGAACTCTACAGCGTTGGTGGAATTCCCCACACCGAGTGGAATGGTCTCCTTTCTCAGGTCGGAGGATCTAGTGGTGGAAACTGGGAATCTATTTACCCCGGCTATTCTGAACTAGTTCAGACCATGGCCATTAATGAATCTCCCTGGTCTATTGGTATTTCTGGTGGCTATGAACCTGGTCAAGATGTCAATTTTGACATAGAGATATTGATCGATGACATAGACTCAACGGTAAACACCTCAGACCTATACCTGGAAGTGTTTGTTGTGGAGGACAGTATCTACTCTTACTGGGGATCGGTAGACCAGTGGCACAACGCGCGCTACGTACTACGGACATACCTTACGAAATCTGAAAGCAATAAATATCCAATAAGTATTAGCAATGCCAATGAGTCGGAACTCTTTACTGGTACCTTTTCTCCTTCTGATGCCTGGGTAAGCGACAATCTTAGTATCATTGCATTTATACAGAGGTTAGACGGGTGTTGTGAAGAACCTGTATATCAGGTCAACAGATCAAGAATAACCGACCTGCACCCCGACCCAGATGGTGATGGTCTAACATACCTATATGACAACTGTACCTATGACTACAACCCCGACCAAGAAGACTCTGATGGAGACGGACTTGGAAATGTTTGCGACGGGTGTAATGGATTGGTAAACATTGTGGGTAATATCAACCTAGACGCTGAAGGAGACGATTTTACACCGATCATTGGCGTTGAAGATGTCCTCGCCTTTTCGGATCTACTAGAAAACAATGACCTGATCAATGACTGTCACTCTATTGATATGCTCGAGGATGGTGAAATCAATCAGTGGGACCTAATTGTTTTAGTTGATCTGGTCATGGCAGACTAAGACCTGGAAGAGGCTGCCTAGAAGGCTAGCCCTTTATACCATCTAGATTGTTTCTAGATGCATGATAGTTCCACCCCCTAAGGGTAAGCTGTAGGTTGGTGTGTGGAGACTCTTCTGTTTCATCTTTTCCTGAATATAGTTGAATCAAAACGGTTTTTCTTGGTTTCTCTGATCTATTTGCATTGGAGCCGTGTATTGTGCAACAGTGAAAGAAAAGTACGTCACCCCTTTTTGCATTTATTGCAGTGGCAGAGTCCAGACTGTGTTTTCCATGAATTTTCTCTAATGATGAATGACCATCGGATCCTTGTATCTTACCCGTTTTGTGTGACCCCTTGACAACTCTAATTCTTCCCATCCCCACACCCGCATCAGATAGATGAACGACCGCAGCTATCATAGAATTATTCTTGGTAGGAAAGTATGACCAGTCTTGGTGTAGTGGAAATGCAGAACCCCTCAGCGGAGGTTTTAAAAAGAGCTTTGTATGGTGTAAGACAATGTTGTTTCCAATGATCGATTCTGTGGTATCTAGCAGTTGTTTGTCTTGCACCATCTTTAACATTTCATAGGAGTAGCTCTGTACATTGTGAGTGTGTAACACCGTAGAGTTTGGGTCTTCAATACCAGCCGTTAGATTACTGCCCCAACGGGCGTTTATGTCTTCACCACTATTTTTAATTTGATCAATGATCCTGTCAAATTCTTTTTCTAAAAGTAGAATCCTTTTTTCATCAAACAATCCTCTTGCAACGTAGTATCCATTGTTGTTAAAACTGGGTTGAGGGTCTTGGCTCATATTCACTCCCTATATATAATAGGTGTTATGGATGGGTCTTTTAGTTGATCAAGGTAGTGTTCGTTGTCGCCCTTGATGACAATTCTTTCTGCGCTATCTGTACAAAAGTGAACCACCATGCCAACACGTGGTTTTTTGTCGAGATTGGCCTGAGATGAGTGATAGGTCAGAGATGAGTGTATACTAACTTCGCCTATTTTTAGGTTACCACTGACGATCTCTGCCCCCCCATGATATTTTTCTAAGATCTTATCTTGACCGACAAGGTCCTTGTCAAAAAAATCAAGACCCTCCAACGCGCCCCAGTGATTAGACCCTGGAACAAACCTAACGGGGCCAGAGCTCAAAGACACATTAGACAAGGCTATCCAAGCGGTGAACAGGCCATCTTCTCCCCAAAATGGCCAATACTGTGCGTCCCTGTGCCATCCTGCATTACCACTGTTTCCTATGCTTTGAGGTTTCCAAACCACCTGAGAGTGCCACACCTGTATCTTTTTTGCGCGCGTTGCCTCAGCAAGAGCCCTGCCAAAATTATTATTTGTAACAAGACTCCACACCGCATCATTGCATAGGTGAGGTTTGTCTATTTTTATGATTTTTCTTGGGTCGTCTCCAGTCTCCCAAAATCTTCTTTCTGGTTGTCTACCGGTAGCGTATTCACCATTTATAATATTCCACAGACCACTACGCGCGGACTCTGAATCCTCTTTTGAAAAAATAGTTGGAAGAAAACAAAAACCATCATTGTCCAGATCATAGTTTTTCTCAGGGCTTGACATGCGCATGTCTCTATTGAAGGTTTTGTGGTTTATACAAGGACATTACCCAGGAGCTATCCTCTTCACTCATTAGATTGCCAAGCGAAGCAGCAACTTCAACCTGTTTGGTGTTTCTCTGGCCAAGAAGCACACAACCAGATGACACACCATTAAAAAGAGCATCAACGATTCCATGCATCGTAGGGTTACTGTGGTTTGCAAACCTTTGGTCCAAGAGAGCTTTGTTTTGTTTCATTTTATGAACTATTGTTTGGCTTGTAAAATCCTTTATCCCGGATCTGTGGTCTCCACTTTCAAAACTTGTTGGTTTATCATACTTACCCGTTAGAAGACCATGTTTTAGTGGAGAGAAAAAGCAAACTCCTATATTGTTTATGTTAACATATGACGAAAGACCGGACTCAATATAGTTGTCATCCATTACGTTTCTGTATGGTTGTATAACATCAGGGTCACACCTTTCAATATATTTTAAAATGTTATCACTAGACCAATCTGATAGACCAATGAACCTTGTCTTTCCCTGATCTTTGAATTTTCTAATAACCTCTAACGCACCATCAAAATGCTCCCCATTTTTACCAAAGTTACAATGATGGAGATAGACAAGGTCCACGCAGTCTGTTTTTAGGTTATTCAATGAGCGATCCAAATTATGTAACATATGTTTCGGGTCATACCAGTGAGAGTGTGGCCCCCTATCCCAACCAACCTTTGTTGCTAAAAAAATATCTTTTCTTGGGACCTTGTCCCACATGTTCCCTATTATGGTCTCCGACCTTCCTTCACCATAAACATCTGCTGTATCCCAGTGGTTAATGCCGTGTTGCCACGCGCTTAGTAAGGCCTTTCTTGAGTCTTCGTCACTCTGACCAGCCCAACCCACTGAAAATTTGCCAACCGTGTTTGCGCCACCATAGGCCCATGTTCCAAGGCTTATGGCTGACACCTTAACATTAGTGCGACCCAAAACTACTTTTCTCATTAAGTTCCTTATAATTGGATTATAAAGTTAAAAAAAGGGACTAACTTTCCCCAACACTATGAAGAATCAAAAATTAAAGGTCGTGGACATTGGTCACTCAAAATTAAATATAGAGAGCGCAAGGTCGTTACTTGAGACCACAGTTAGTCAAACGCTATATGAGGGAAGAACACGAGCGGTCAAGGTTATTACGGGCCACGGTTCTGGTCGTTTGCGTGGTTCAGTGCGAGAGTGGTGCAGGGAACAAGAGGGACGCTTTCAGGCAGTAATATATGGCGAGGATTATCATATGTTTAATAAAATTGCTTCAGATATGAGAGCAGACTGCAACATTAACCATGATTCAGATTTTGGACGACAAAATAGTGCGGTCACCTATATTTGGCTGTGGTAGGGGGCTGGTCAGATATTATTAATAAAGGTAAAAACTCCATCATAGTATGCAGGAAAAGACTCAAATGAAGACATTCTATGCTTTCCTTGAATTTCTATCAGGGTTTTATTTTGTCTTTTTAGATTACTATAAAAATTAAAAACCTGGGGAAACGGGATGACGTTGTCCTCTCTGCTATGGATTAAAAGTAGAGGCGAAGCGGAGTCGTTAATATGGTCTTCAATATCAAAATCAAACTTGTTTATTATTGAAAAGGGCAAGAGCGGATGAAGTGTTTTTGCCAATTTATTTACGCTTATAACAGGCGACTCTAGAACTAGCCCAAGAATGTTTTTTCCGCTGGCCAATTCTGTTGCGATTGGAGCACCCAATGAATAACCCCAAAAGATCATGGAGTCTGGTGGTATGCCCAAACTGTCTACCATGTAATTGTATGCCACTGCACTACTTTCAAAGAAGCTTTCCTTCGACTTTATAGAGCCCGTGCTTAACCCATACCCCTTATAATCAAACATCACCGCATTTATTCCCAGTTGATTAAAAACATCCACATGAAATAATCTGTGAGATATATTAAATGCATTGCCACTAAAATATAAAATCGTCTTTTTATTTTTATTATTAGTTATTTGCCAAGCGTGAAGACTGTCATTGGCGTTGAAGGGGATATGTTTTTGAACAATATTGAACGACCTTGGAGGGGGGTGATAGTGAGGAGATGGAGACAAAACAATATTATGTTGGTTTAGGTACACGTATCCGACAACAATTAGATATGTTGAAACAACTACAGCCAATGTCCAAGACGCAGCCTTATTCACTTATTATCCCCAAAATCAAGAAACTACGCTCTGAATTTTTTTATGTATTACTATATTGTTTAAAAATAGAGTCCGATCCTCATCTGCTAACATATCAGCAATCCTATTCATTTCAGTCGCGGCCCTTTTAATGTAGGCCCTTGACCGATCACTCTCTCCAAGCGCGCTATAGGCCATCCCTATGTTGTATAAGATTTCCACAGAACTTTCATAAAACAACCTGGGTTGTGTTTTTATCTCGGTTTCTATTGAGCGAATAATATCTAATGATTCTATCTTATTGTCTAGTCTAGCATGGGTCAATGCCAACAACGATTTTCCGGCCATCCTTTTTCCTGTGACCACCCAATGGTGAAATTCATTATCAGATTTTTCTTCAACAATATTATTAAAAAGGGTATTAAACGATTCTAGGTGTGCGATGGCCTTATTATTCTGGTCCAAACCAGCGTGTGCCAGCGCAAGTAAATAATGATAACTTGAACCAATGTCCAAACCAGTTTTTGTAACAGATTTATAATCATCCTTTACTTCATTGAGAATATCCACGCCCACTTTGGCCTCACCCATTTGGATGTAGTTACTTGCGATCAACATTTTTGATAACAAAAGCATTCTGGGTGTTTTGATTTGATTGTGCAATTTTTCATACTTAAAAGCATAATCAATAGAAGATTCATAATCACCAATTAGTTGTAAGACCATAGCGTGACTGAAGTATGCCCTTGAAAGTCTTTCGTACTGCTTGTCTTTCAAGTTTATTTTTTCTAGTTCACCATAATACCGGATTGAAGAAGAGTAGTCTGAATAGGTTTGTTGAAAATAGGCCAAGTTGTTTAAGCCCTCTTCATATATGTTTTTTATCATTGGGTCAGAAATATTGTTCTTTATCGCGTTTCGTGTTTGCTCTATGGACAAAGAAAGATATTTTACTGCTAATTCATAGTCAGAATCGCTAGAAATCGCAGCCATCCTGGCTTTTAGCCTATGATAGATTCCCTTTACAAAATTTGACATAAAATCATCTGGATATTTTTCTCTAAACTCATTTACCTCCACAAGCGCCTTCCTAGCGGTAAATATTTTTGAGGTAGCAGAGGGAAGGGTCCAGAGAGAAACAAGATGTGCAACTGGGAGGAAGGCTAAACCCATCCTATTGTTTGGGTCATGTTTCAAGGATGTTTCAAGGTCGAGAAGACAATTGTTTAATATGTTTTTTCCTGTGTCTGAATCAGATTTCATCCAATAACCCTGATACCAAAATTTTAGAAAAAGGTAAAATCCTCTCGTACTCAGTGCGTCTGCGTATGTTGTGTCTTCAGCAACAATTTCATTAAGGGTGGCAATCATGTTATCGATACCACCATCAGAGGTCCTTAGATTATATGCCTGAGCCTTCGCCTTTGTTAGTCTATCATAAACACCGGCATTCGAAGAGGGGTCCATTATGACAGATTCCCTATCAGAGGAAGAGATCTTTATGTCCAGATTGTTTACAATGTTTAGGGCAACCTCGTCCTGTACAGAGAAAATATCTGTGACGTTTTTTTCAAATGTGTCTGACCACGGAACATTCCTCTTACTTACATCCATCAATTCAGCGGTGATTTTTATTTTATCATTTATTCTCAGCACATTGCCACTTAGGACGAAGTCTGCCTGAGTTCTTTCAGTTATGTTTTTGATGTTGATGTTTTTTCCCTTGAATTCGGCTATGTCAAATCTTGAAACGACAGACAGGCTTGTTACTCTAGACAAGCGGGAAATAATTTCCTCGGTTAAACCATCGGCAAAATATAGATCTTCTGATTTACCACGATTTTCAAAGTATAGTACGGCAATTCTTTTTTCATAATTCTCTGTTTCATTTGCCGAACTAAATGAAAGAAGGGGGAGTATGAACCATACAGCCCCACCAATCAAGGTAAAAACAAAACCCGTAATTGGAAATATAACCCGCTTAAATAGTGACTTGTTTTTTTTCGGTTCTAGTTTTGCTTTTATTTTATCTAGGTTTGGTCTCGGGAGAGAGTGTGATGTTATACAATAAACCTCAACTTTTTGAGCGACCCCCTTAAAATTGGGTTGCCCTAAAAACTCTGTCTTGAATTCAGGAAGGCTTGATATGTTTTGTTGTACCTTCCCAGATATTGCTATGCCGCCTGGAGCTGAAAACGGCTCAATTCTTGATGCAACATTTACATCATCACCAAAAACATCGCCACCTTTTTCAGTGATCTCACCCTCATGGATTCCAATTCTTAGATTTAGGTTTTCAATGTTTTTAACAGCTTTTTGTATTTTTATTGAACACTCAACCGCTGCACTTACTGTTGGAAATGTTAGCAATAGCCCGTCTCCCATTTCCTTGAGCCAGTCTCCATTGTATTCGTCTACAATTGGTTTTAAAAGGTCGCGCTGATTATCGAGTAGTTCGAGCGCGGTTTTTTCATCTTGTCCCGATAGTTTTGTAAAACCAACTATATCCGTAAAAACAACAGCGGCCAATTTTCTTGTTGTTTCAGCCACCATTAACCTGTTTTCTATAAATTGATATTTTCATCATCAAGGTAATCTAATATCCATATTGTCTACAACATAATTCATAATGAGGACATTCTTAAATGCAGAATGTTTTTTGTTGGTTTGTTTTGTTTTATTATAATAAACTAATAACAATGGTTGCGCAATCAACAAAATATGACCACCTATTTAGCAATCTTATACCCAACAGTATAGATGGTATAAAAATTTTTGGAATGGATGATGATTACATCAAGCCCCAAATATATGATGATGTGACCAATCTCGAAAACAGAATCTGGTCAGAATTATATCAGAATCTTGAACTTCTTTTAAATCAGTACGCATCAAGAGAATATCTTCTTGGATTGAAGACATTGCCTATTCCAAATAATATGTTTCCAAATTTCAAAGAGATCTCACCCCTAATTGAGAATGCAACAGGCTGGACCCTTTTACCCGTTGCGGGTTTTCTTGATGAAGAACTTTTTTTTGATATAAATAAAAAACGTCAATTCCCCGTCACTGATATAATTAGAAGATCACCTAGGTTTGATGAAAAATATTCCGAGATGGAAATCCAAAACAAAAAAGGATACACACCAGAGCCAGACATCTTTCATGATGTTCAAGCCCATGTACCCTTCTTAATGAACGCAGACTATGCAGAGTTTATTTGGGAGGTTGGCATTTTAGGCGATGAGATTATCAAAGATAAGAGGATGCTGGGACCTGACCTTATTTCACACAATTTAAAGCGATTACAAAATTTTGCATGGTGGACCTATGAATATGGACTGGTGAAAAACAATGGCACATCAGATAGGTTTAGACGTGTTCCAAACGATATTGACTATGAGATATATGGGGCCGGAATAATTTCCTCCCTAGATGAGGTAAACAATGTGGTAGACTGTGCAAAAGAAAGGTCCCCTAACTCAAAATTTCTTCCTTACGACATAGAGGAAATGGCGCTAACTTGTTTTGACTATACTCACATCCAAGATCGCTATTATATCGTTGAGTCAATGGATGGGCTGTATGATTCATTCAAAAAAAACAAAGAGCTCTTTTTCTTTGAGGGGCAATAAAACAAAACAAGGTTTCCTTTTAATTTATTTATTAATATGGAATTGCGCTGGAGGGGCCTACCAAGATATGGCAATTGAAGACCCGGCCAGGCTTATATCCCTAGAAGATTCTCTTTCTCGATCTGATTTGTCTGCATCAACGATAGGTTCTCTTGCCCTGGCACACAAGACACTAGGGGAGAAAGCGATGGTTGCGGGTAAATACGAGACGGCAAGAGACCATTTTTCCAAAACATTAAATCTCTCGCCAAAAGACACAATGGCCACGTTTAACCATTTCCTGGTTCAGGGACACATACTATATAAGAGCGGTAAAAAGGACAATTTGTGGGATGCGATTCAAGTCTATCATAGGGCAGCCACAATTATAGAAGGATCAGGAGAACCACACTACCACATAGCGAGGGCATATCACAAGATTGGGGACAAGGACTTTGACCTTATTATTGAATCTTATGATAGGGCGCTGGGGCTTGAGTTAAAACCAGAACTCAGAGAACTTGCAAGCCGGGCCCGATCAGAGGCGGCCGATCGAGATAACCGCCTTAAAGACTTTTGGAAGTAGACACAAATATATCCCAAAATCTACCATTTTGATGATTTCTATAAATTCTTGACACATTGCACAATTTGCATTAAAATCCTTTAGCTTTAGCGCATTTTGTTGCTATAAGTGTTCATAATCCGAGGTAAAACATGACACTATTATTAAGCCTACAAAAGCGATTAATACTCGCTACAGTCGTCCTAACGCTTCTAGGGTCTTCCCTATCTGCGAAGGGGAAGCTTTCCCTTTCAGGTAGGATTATTGATTCAGATGGGAAGAACGTTAAGAAGGCCATTGTTACGCTCTTGTCTGGAGGTGAGGTTGTATCTGAGGAAAAAACAGGCGGCAATGGGAAATTTAAATTTAAAAAGCTTGAAGAAGGTGAATACATCCTACAAGCAACACATGATGAAAGAGGTTCAGCGGAGATGATAGTTGCGCTTGCAGATAAGCAGGACGTAGGCGACATAGCCCTATCCACCAAAAAACCAACCCCACCTGTTGCTAAGGCAAACTCTGCGGTTGACCCGGTCAGCGAAAGAAAGGCACCAGACCGCATATCGGTAACCGTCCCACAAACAATGGAGGCAATGGGGAGCCCAAGTAAGGACTTTATCCTTAATGAGTTAAACTTTGAGATAAAAAAGCTTTCAGCAGAATTCAAACACTTAACACAAGAACTCGATGATCTCAAAGCCTTGAGCAAGATGTGGGTCAATCCGCTGACAATTTACTCCAAGGAGATAATATTAAAGAATGGTAGCACTGTTTTTGGAAAGATAATCTATCAAGATGATGAATCGCTCAAGGTTGAGACCTTGGTTGGATACTTAATAGTAGACAGAGCTCAGGTCGTGCGAATTGTTGATAATGTCATTACTGAGGACACACAAGAATATGTTCCAGAACAAATACGTGAAAGCTATACACCACCACCAATGCCAAAGCTTGCGCAACCCCGATACACGTCATCCAACAACTCTGCCAGAAACGCAAGCGCCAAGTTTTCTGCAAATTGTGTTTTGGTTGGCAATATTTCTGAAAAGAAAGATGGCCAAGGAAATATTATTTTTGATGGCGAGATAAAAAACATAGGCGGTCGTAGAGCAGACTTTGTCAAGGTAGATTTTGTTTTTAGAAAAAACTGGAGCGGCGAAACAAAGACCCTTACCACCTTTGTTAAGGGTTCATACAACACGTTTGATACGGGTATTGTATCAGACGCAAGCCTTCTCCCGGGAGCGGTAGGAAAGTTTGACCTTTATGTTCCTCAAGACTTTGGAGCGTTTATTGGATATTCATATGTTATTGACTGGGAGGAATACCAATAAATATTAATGGTGTTTTAATGGCAAAATGAATTATAAGAAACATATAAGAATACTTACCATTTTATTGATGGGCTCAATGTTGTATGCTGGAACAAGAGTTGCCTACACTCGACCAGGCCTTATGATGCGAGTTCCAACCACTAGCAACAAAAAGACCCCATATCTATTTCGCGCTGGAGTTTCAACAGAGTTTCACAACTTCAACCCGTTCAATACTGCCCGCGGGGTATACTTTGAAACAGAGCTGGGAAGAGGCTTCAGTGTTGGTTTTTCCGGTGTTACTCCAGGTGACACAACAAGATTGAGCAAATTAAAGGAATCAACTTATAACGCTCCGGCTGAATTTGGATTTCATTTTCAACTGCGAGCATACACATATAATGACATATCTGTATCCGTTGGATTACAGGATGTTGTTTTTCAAAGTGACCAAACCTCTGAAGAGATGTTAAGTTTGAACACGTCTCTTCTGTCTGCGTTTTTGGTTTTATCTAGTGAAAAAGATTTAGGAGAATATAAATTTAATACTTACTTTGGTTTTGGCACAGGCGGGCTTGCCCCAGTTGATGCCGATACCTTGCCTGCTGTTCTGGATGTAAATGGAAAGGTCGTTACTGATACTACAGAGACCAATGCAGGCGTATTCATAGGTTTTTTAATGAAGACCCCGTACTTTTCTAGACGGGGTGGAATGGATATTGTGGGTGAATTCGATGGGACAGGTGTCAATGTGGGACTCCGCATCCCCCTTACCTCGGATTACCGCCTGAACTTAGGG
>Ga0208766_1000070_pt1 | contig 53171 bp, 51 predicted proteins | sample ETN01SmetaG_3_FD_185792 | JGI IMG/M metagenome (GOLD analysis project Ga0208766, IMG submission 185792) | Marine microbial and viral communities from oxygen minimum zone, Eastern Pacific Ocean - ETNP2014F12-01SV263 (SPAdes) (version 2) | ecosystem: Environmental > Aquatic > Marine > Oceanic ... | reverse complement strand
AGAATGCTTGCTGCGATTTCCTTCATTATGCGTTGCTGGCTGATTGCTCATTCATTTCTACGAAAAACATCTCACAACATTTTGCTATAACATAGCCACAATCTTTCACGAAGAAGTTTTCAGAACGAACTTCAAGTCCAGCCTGATTCCTCTGAAAAAATGTCGATGACCGCTCCAGTCGAAGTCATGAAGGAGGATTGGACATTCTGGAGCGTAAGTTTTGTGATGCCCTCTCAGTACACCATCGATTCTCTTCCAACTCCTAAAGATCCGAGGGTTGTCGTAAGGGAGATGGGAAATCGTAAAACAGCAGTCTTTAAAACCAGCGGTTTCCATTCGGAAGAAAAGATGCAGAAACATGCTAAAGGATTACGAAGATGGATAGAACCCAAGGAATTTGGGGAGGCCCTTCAGGCCTCCATCATGGTTTATGATCCTCCCTGGACCCTTCCTTTTTTCAGAAGGACGGAAATTACGCTGGCACTTCGACCCTGATGAGGACTTCTCTTTCTGATAAAGACCGCATGCTGACCTGTTCCACTTCCGATTTCGAGCACTGATAGAACTCCCTTCAGGACTTCCTGTAAAATCAGGAGTATGGAGCCTTTGTTGTGTTCACATGCTTCTGAAAAAGGAAGATTCAATGGTTTGAGGATAATAAAGTTTGTTCATCCTAAAACTTCCTTGATGGAGTCGTAGAGGATGTCGACGATCTGGTCGAGTTGTTGTTCGCTGGTGATGATGGGCGGAGCCAGGCAGTAGACATCCCCGCGAACACGACTGAAAAGCCCCCGTTGGACACCAGCCTGGTGGACTTTTGGACCGATTTTTTCAGAGGCATCAAATTCCTCCCCGGTGGATTGGTCCTTAACGATTTCCACCGCGCACATCATTCCTAATCCCCTTACATCTCCAACATTCGGGTGATCTCCTAAAGTATCTTTGAGGTTCGTCAGCAGCCTTGCCCCCTTGTCACGTGCTTGAGTTGTGAAATCCTCTTTTTCAATGAGATCGAGCATCGCCAGTCCTACTGAACATCCGACAGGGTGGGAACTGTAGGTGTAGGCATGCATCCATGCGGTTTCGCTTTCGGTCATGGTCTGGTAGATCTCATCACTGATGCCGATCCCGCCCAGTGGGAAGTATCCCGATGTGATGCCTTTGGCGAATTGGATCATGTCCGGTTCGACGTTCCAATGCTGTAGGCCGAACATGGTTCCGGTGCGTCCAAAACCGGTGATCACCTCATCGGCAACGAACAAGACCTCATACTGGTCGCAGATTTCCCGGATTCTTGGGAAATAATCTTCCTGGGGCACAATCACTCCTCCTGCTCCTTGAACTGGCTCGGCAAGGAACATGGCGACCGAGTCGGGGCCTTCCCTGAGAATGGCTTTTTCCAGTTCATTGGCTGCGGCGATGCCCTGACTCTCTCCAGAGGGCGCCTGATACCGGTAAGGATAGGGGGAGGGAATGTGGACGAATCCTGGCATTCTCGGCTCAAACATCGGCCAGTAACTGCTGATTCCTGTGGCACTCATCGCGGCGAGGGTCACCCCGTGATAACCCCACTGACGTGAAATGACCTTGATTTTCTCAGGTTTGCCTTTGAGTTTCCAGTAATACCGCGCCATCTTGAAATTGCTGTCGCTGGACTCTCCACCTCCTGAAGTAAAGAAAAAATGATTGATCTTCGGGTACATGATCTCAGCAAGCCGTTCCGCAAGTTCGATCGCCCTTGGGTTGGTACTGCCTGTGTAGCCTGATGCATAAGGCAGGGTCGACATCTGCTGGGTTGCGGCATCCACCAGGGTTTGCTGACCATGCCCTGCGGTGTTGTTCCAGAGCCCGGCCAAGCCGTCGAGGTATTCGTTGCCGTCGGCATCCTCAAGGATTGCTCCCCGTCCTTTGACCCAAACGAGTCCGTTCGAATGCATGCCTTGATGATGGAGAGGATGAATCAGGTGTTCTGCGTCCTGGCTGATAAAATCCTGATTGCTTAGAGCTGTCATCACGAGTTCCTTTTAATGAATTATTTGTTGTTATTGAGAAATGATAATTAGCTGAATTTAATCCATCACGAGTATTTTCACAACAGAAGTATTGGAAGATCGATGTTTCACTCCTTCCATACTTGAGGAGTGCTTCAGACACCGTTAAATTAAATTCAATTTTTGAATGCATGGAGATTAAGGATCATTCTTGAAAAAATCATCATGAGAGGTTTTGAAACCAACTTCACCAGTGTTATTTCCGGTTCCTTCAATGCGTTGGGGGTTCCGGCCTTACTCTTATTTTCAGCCATGACCGGGTTTGGTTCTCTGGCCCAGGAGCAGGGACTGACGCTTTGGATGTCGGTACTGTCGACGGTATTGATCTGGGGACTGCCAGGTCAGGTTGTGCATGTCGAACTCTACGGACTCGGAGCCCCACTGGTTGCGGTCGCACTTGGGGTGGCGGGAGCGAATGCCCGCTTCATGCCCATGACGCTTTCCATGATGCCTGTGTTTCGAGATGCACCACATGGACGCCGCTGGAATTATTTGCTGGTGCATATGATTTCGATCAACACCTGGGCCGAAATGCTGCGTCGGGGTTATGAAATCCCATCGGATCGAAGAGTCGCCTATTTTCTTGGTTTCTCATTCACTTGCATGGTGGCTGGTGTGATTGGAGTGATACAGGGTTACCTGCTATTTGAACATATGCCCAAACTGGTATCCCTTTGTCTGCTCTTTCTGGTTCCAGTCTATTTTGGACTGATCATGTCCAATACGACCCATCTTCCATTTTTACTGGCCTTTGTTTTGGGATGTCTGAGTGGTCCTGTGTTTCATCAATGGACTCAGGAATGGGGGTTGGTGCTCAGTGGAAGCATGGCAGGGACGCTGGCCTTTTGGCTTAGGAACCGTATTCCTTTTGCAAAACCCGGGAAAGGGCCGGGTGGCTGAAACATCTGCGGGGCTGATTTTTTTCTCAGCCATTTTTGCAACCTACATCTGGCGTTTTGCAGCAGTTCTGATCAGCCATCGCATCGAACCCAATCATCCTATTTTCGAATGGTTCACCTGTCTTGCCTATGGCATCATTGCTGCGTTGGTTGCCAGAACTTTGGTGTTTCCCTCAGGAATTTTGCTGGAAATCCCTCTTTGGCAAAGACTGTTTTCGATGTTCATTGCGTTCCTGGGATTTTATCTTTTAGGGAGAAGACTCTGGGTTGGAATCCTCTTTGGAGAATTTGCCTTTTTGGTGTTGTACTGGGTCCATCAAATTCCTGTTGAAGGATGAAGAAAAAAAGTGATCTTCCAGAGAAGGTCTGCCCAGTTTGTCAAAGGCCTTTTCAATGACGAAAAAATAGCGCATGAATTGGGTTCGGGTGCATTACTGTTCAGGAACTTGTCTAAAAATACGAAACCTTAGCGGAATTCCGAGGCATCCTTGTGAATATTGATCCTCCGGAAAAGAAAGACCTCATGCAGCTAATGATTCAAATCATCAGAATGACAAGTATTGGACTGCTGTTTCCCGTGATGCTCACCTCGGCTATGGCCTCAGAATGGGGAACGCTCTACCGCTGGAAGACAACCGAAGGGGTTCGCTGGATGCTGGTGGGTGAGGATTCGATCCATGATCATTATCAGGGAGAGATTCAGGATGGACTCCCCCAAGGCCAGGGCAGGATGCGTTATGCCGGAGGCTCCAGTTATTCCGGGGAATGGGAAGCAGGTCGTTACAACGGGTTGGGGACTCATGTCCGGGTTGACGGCAGCTATCATGTCGGGCGTTTTAAACAGGGACGGGCTCATGGACCCGGAGAGGAACACCTGACAAACGGTTTCCGCAATTCAGGAGAATGGAAGGATGGAAAAGTATGGAACATCACCCGTTTTGATGCGAAAGCAGAAATCATTGAAAAACTCGCCCAGGGGGAAGTGGTTCGAGAAATTGATTATGGAGAAATCCGTTATCGTAAATGGGAAAAAGATCATTGGGTCTGGCTTCATCAGGGAAGCCCGAAACAACACGGGAGATACCAGGGCCAGGTTCAGGGACTTCTTCCTCATGGAAAAGGAAGCTACCTCTCACCCCTTGGAGTCAAGTATGACGGAAACTGGGAGGAAGGTCTGGAACACGGTGAGGGTTCCTTGACCCACCCCAATGGGATGCGTAGCGAAGGAGAATTTCATGAAGGACTTCCCTGGGATACCGTTGCCTATGATCGGGAACGAAAGGTCCTCTTCCGGGTAAAACGAGGACGGATGGTCAAAGAAAATGGAAAATAAAAAAACTCAGGGATCTTTGATCAGTAACCACACTCCCGTAATTTGACGGGAAAAACTGTCCAGCTTTCATTTCCTTCCAGGATGGTCCACTGGAAATCTGGGGCAGGACTCGGTTCAGCCTGATACGAAATGCGGTATTCCTGCGTGAAATGACATCCACGGCTGTCTTCCAGGGAAAAATCCGAGGCGGATAAACTAAGGTTGTCCTGTCCAAAGCTGACTCCAGCATGATCGGACTGGAAAGTGAAGGTGAAGGCCTTTTCCTCATCGACCTGCATGCATCGGTCATGGACTGAAAAAATCAGTTCACATTCCTGGAATCCTACTGTCATAGGCCTCAGCCTGTGAGAACTTTCACAAGCCACTGAGATGAAAAGAAGCAGAAGGACGAACCCTCTTGCCCCAATTTTTATACAATTGAATGAAGACATTAGGATGGTTTGATCATGGGTCATGATCATGACAAGGACCGGTCCCTTCAGGATATCCCATTCCTGAAGGGAGAAAAAGCCTAAGGAGGCAGAGGGAACTGCCCCAAATCGAAAATCAGCTTTCGATGAGAGCTTTGTAGACTTTAGGGAATTGTTCTTCGAGCTGCTCCCGGTCAAGTCCTTGGGCGACTTCTTCACCAAAAAGGTTCCGGATTTTGAAAAGCACCTTTCCGTCTTCATTGGTGAGTTGGATCAGTTCCATCCCTTCCACTTCAACAATTAAGGTTTCCTGAATGCTGCTTTTCTGTTCCGCAAAGGTCACTTCCTTGTAATGTTCGCAACCAGATCCAGCCAGAGTCGAAGCAGCCATGGAGGTCATCAAAAAAATGGTAATGAATAGAGTTTTCATAGTTTTTTCTCGTGAGGATTTATTCAAACCATCAAAACAATTCTAACCTGACAAGCATTCCTGAAGAATGCAAGAAAATTTCTGATGGTATTCCTTAAGAAGTGTTTAACATGAAAACCCAGTCGAATGGAATTGGATTTGTTCTTTGAGCATGTTCGGTTTATGGAATATCCTCTATTTTAATAATCCTTGATAAACTCTGTTGGGAAGCCTGAATATGGCTCAAAACATCCTCTTCATCATGTGCGATCAACTGCGTGCCGATTACCTTGGCTGCAACGGGCATCCTTCCATCTCAACACCAAACATCGATGCATTGGCTAACCGGGGAGTGAACTTTACCCAGGCCTATTGTCAGGCTCCTGTATGTGGGCCTTCACGCATGTCGTTTTACACAGGACGATATTTGTTCTCCCATGGTTCAACCTATAACAATGTTCCTCTGCCTGTGGGAGAGAGGACTTTAGGAGATTACCTCAGGCCCCATGGGCTTCGGGTGGGGCTGACCGGGAAAACCCATTTTGCTCCAGATCATGAAGGCATGAGCCGTTTGGGAATCGATCCTCAATCTGAACCAGGAATGCTTGTTTCCCAATGTGGTTTTGAACCCTGGGAACGGGATGACGGGGTCCACCCCGATCAGTCTGTGGATCCGGATATGGCCTACAATCAATACCTCAGGAATCAGGGGTATGCAGGGGAAAATCCCTGGCACAGTGTTGCCAACTCGGCAGAGGGACCGAACGGAGAAATCCTCAGTGGTTGGCAGATGCGAAACGCACGTCTTCCGGCCAGGGTCTCACGGGAGCATTCTGAAACAGCCTACATGACGAACCGGGCAATGCATTGGATCGATCAACTCGGAGACCAGCCATGGTGCCTTCACCTCAGCTACATCAAACCGCATTGGCCCTACATCGTACCTGCTCCCTATCATTCCCTCTATGCTCCGGAGCAGATTTTAACTGCCAACCGGCAGCAGCATGAAAAGGAGGATCCCCATCCTGTTGTTGCTGCATTCATGAAGCACGAGGAGAGCATCAACTTCTCCAGGGATGAGGTGCGGGAAACGGTCATTCCTGCCTACATGGGGTTGATCACAGAAATTGACGATCATCTCGGCAGACTTATGGATTTCCTGGAAAAACGGGAATTGCTGGAAAAGACCATGATCGTTTTTACATCCGACCATGGAGACTACCTGGGGGATCACTGGCTTGGGGAAAAGGAACTTTTTCATGAAGAAACGGTAAAGATCCCAATGATCCTTGTGGATCCTTCTGCAAAGGCTGATTCAACCCGGGGGACATGCGATTCACGATTTGTAGAATCCATCGATCTCATTCCAACTTTTCTGGATGTTCTGGGTGGTGACATCCCGGCTCATCGGTTGGAAGGGAATTCGCTACTCGGACTGCTTCGAAATTCCCTAAACCCTGAATGGCGGGATACTGTCTACTCTGAAGCGGACTATGCCTGGCGCAAAGCAAGGCTTGAGCTGGGCCTAGCTCCTGATGAATGCCGTGCTTTCATGGTCCGCACCGAACGCTGGAAATACATCCAATACCAAAAATTGCCTCCACAGCTTTTCGACCTTCAATCCGATCCCAAGGAACTCAAAGATCTCGGTTCAGATCCTACGAAGAAGCCAATCCGTGATGATATGGAAACCCGGCTCAACGAATGGATTCGAAAACGACGTCTCCGTTCAACCATCTCCCACGAAACCATCGATGCAAGAACAGGAACTGCAAAGGATCGTGGCTACATGTTCGGAGTTTGGTGAATCAAATTTGTGGCTGCCTGAGAATAACATTCTGCAAATCCTGAATTCGATCACATCGATAAAATTCAATGAAACCTCTGGAATCATTCAAAGTGCTGGATTTGACGAATGTACTTGCCGGTCCTTTTTGCTGTCATCAGCTGGTGCATTTGGGGGCAGAGGTAATCAAGGTTGAGGTACCAGAACGTGGAGACCTGGCACGTCAGCTTGGAGCGGATCCAAAATTGAATGAAAAAGGGATGGGAGTCTCCTTCCTTGCCCAGAACGCGGGCAAACGTTCCCTGACCCTCAACCTCAAACATCCTCAAGGTCGTGGAATATTCTTCAGACTGATTGAAAAAGCGGATGTCCTGGTGGAGAATTTCAGGCCGGGGGTGATGGAGCGACTCGGACTCGGGTTTGATAAGTTGAAAGAGATCAATCCACAGCTGGTTTACTGTGCTATTTCGGGTTTCGGGCAGGATGGTCCATTATGGGATTCTCCGGCATACGATCAAATCATCCAGGGACTTTCGGGATCCATGTCTGTGACAGGAACAGATGATTCCGGTCCCTTGAGGGTCGGCTTCCCCATGTCCGACACGATTGGAGGCATCACCGCGGCACTGGGCATAACAGCATCCTTGAGTCAGCCAAAACGGGAAGCCGTATTCATCGATGTGTCGATGTTGGAATCGACGATGGCGACCATGGGATGGATCATCAGCAACTACCTTTCCGCAGGAATTGATCCCCAGAGAATGGGAAATGAAAATTTCACTTCTGCTCCCTCAGGAGCATTTCAAACCGGTAGTGGGTTGTTGAACATTGCTGCCAACAAGCAGGAGCAGTATGAAATCCTCTGTGGACTTCTTGAACGTAAGGATCTTGTGAATCATCCGGATTTTATCAGCCGAGAACTTCGAAAGCAGCACCGTGAAAAACTGAAACAGGAGTTGGAAAAAGAACTCCAACAAAACAGTGCAGCCTATTGGTCCAAACAATTAAACCAGGCCGGGGTTCCTGCAGGAGAGGTGCTCAGCGTGCCTCAGGCTCTTGAAATGCAACAGATCAGGGAAAGAGGATTTTTGGAAAAGTTTGAAGAGGTTCCTGGTCTTGAAAAGCCTGTTCAACTGGTTCGAACCGGAATACAACTCAATGGTAAACCTCTTTCCGTGCAAAGGCCTCCACCCCAATTGGGAGAGGACACGCATGCGATCCTTAAAGATTGTGGATACAACGATGACGAGATCGCCAATTTCCATCAGGAGAAAGTGATATGAATCCAAATGAACAGGATCCTTCCGAAAAGGTTCGGAATTGGTGGAGTACAGAAATTATCGATATGCGGCCGGGAAAGATCCGGATTCGAGGACAAAACATTGAGGACCTGATTGGAGAAATCAGTTTCATCCAGATGATCTGGTTGATGCTCAGAGGGAGCTTGCCGGAACCCGAGCAGGCCAAGTTAATGGAAGCTGCTTTGGTGGCATCAGTGGATCATGGCCCGCAGGCACCGGCGATTGCTGCTGCCAGAATGGCGGTCAGTTGCGGGAATTCCTTGAACCATGCCCTTGGATCCGCCGTCAACATGCTTGGTGATGTTCATGGTGGTTCAGGTGAACAGTGTCTGGAACTGATGCAGAAAGCCAACGAAATGATCGATTCCGGGCAAGATCTTGAAGCATCCGTCGAGAAGGTGATTGCAGGACACCGTATGACCCAGGGGAAATACATTCCAGGTTTTGGCCACCGTTTCCACAAACCCGTTGATCCACGTGCACCGCGTTTGATGAAACTCACCTCAGACGCAGAAGCGAAAAACGTCGTGTCAGGGACTTACATGCGCATTGGCATCCAGATGCAAAAACATCTCAGCCAGGGAAAAAGCTTTGGAATCGCCATGAACATCGATGGTGCAACAGCAGTGATTTTTGGAGAACTTGGGTTTGCCCCACCCTTGGCCCGTGGACTTTTCTGTCTTTCACGTTCGGTGGGAATCCTGGCCCATGCCTGGGAACAACAAAACCAGGGAGGCCGTAACAAAGGCCCCACCCCGCCAGAATTTCGCTGGAATTATACTGGGAACAATCCTTTGGATTGAGATTGATGCATCATCGGTTCATCCGGTAGATGCGTTCCGGCCTACCTACGCCACCATAACTCACATCGACTTCGAGGCTGCCGCGGCTGACCAGGTATTCCAGGTAGCGTCTGGCGGTGGTACGGCTTGCTCCAACCCGTTCCGCCATCTCCTCGGAGGTGAACTTTCCGCTTTCCCGATTCATTTCATCAAGGATCTTATCGAGAGTCACCGGATCGATGCCCTTTGGTAATTCCGGTTCCGTCCTTCTGGAAGTTCCCAGGTTTTCCTGATGGATGATGCGGTCGATGTCGGACTGTTTCAGACTTTCCAGAGATTGAAGATTCAAACGATGACTCCGGTAACGCTTCAAAGTCTGTTCGAAACGGAGAAAGACCACCGGTTTGAGAATGTAATCGAAGACTCCCCCGCGCAGAGCTTCCTGAAGTAAACGTACCTCTTTGGCCGCAGTGATCGGGATGATATCCAGGGCTTTGGACTGTTGCCGGATCTGCTTCAGCAAGTCAATGCCTGAGCCGTCAGGGAAGTAGATGTCGAGAAGAATCAGCTGGGGTTCCATGACCCTGATCTGCATCTCGGTATCCTCCAGGGTGTTCGAAAGTCCTATGACCTCAAACCCTTCGACCTTATTGACATAATGCTGGTGGATTTCTGTGATCCTCGGATCATCATCCGCGATCAGGACCCGGGTGTTCATTGCTTTCGCCGTTGATGATGGTTTTGGGAATGTAGGCTGTGAAGCGAGCACCGCCCAGGGAACTCTCGCCGATGGTAAGATGTCCATCCAACTGGATCAGGTTTTTCTGGACCAGCTGTAACCCGATCCCTCGACCGGTCCCGGTTTTGGTGGAAAAACCCTCGTCAAAGATGGTCTTTTGCTGTTCCTCTGAAATTCCTGATCCGGAATCCTCAACTTCGAAAATCAGCTCGTTGCCCACATCCGTCATCGAGAGGCTGACTTTTTTTTGCCCTTCTTCGGAAGCGGAAGCCTCTAGCGCATTTTCTATCAGGTTTCCAAGAATGGTGACGATTTTTTCACTGCGGCTGGAATGCCCGATGTTACTCATCCAGCTCTCGGGATCGAGTTCGAGTTGGGTTTTCAGTTCCATCGCCCGGTGGTATTTTCCAACGATGATAGCAGAGAGAAAGGGATCCTGAATTTGATCCGAAAGCTGTCTGAGTAGGGCGTTGTAACCGGAAGATTCCCTGCCGATCAACTCCAGAGCTTCCTTGGTCGCTCCAATCTGGATCAGCCCTGCCAGGGTGTGGAGTTTGTTGGAATATTCATGAGTCTGTGCTCTCAGGGCCTGGGAATATTCGCGAATGCTGGTCAGTTCCTGAACCAGACGGTCGATGTCCTGGGCTCTTCGGAAGCTGGAAACCACTCCGGAAACATGTTCCTGTTCGAGAATAGGAACCCGATTGACGATCACTTCCTCTTCCTGGATCAGCATCTCCTGGTCATGTTCCCCTTTTCCCGTTTTCAGCACTTCAAGCATCCGTGTTTCGGGAAGCATCATCTCAATCGGCTTTCCAAGTGCTTCCTCCGGGGTGAACCCGAGAATCTGTGCTGCCTGTTGGTTCATCACCGTCACCTCTCCTTTTTCATTGATGGCAATGATGCCCTCTCGAATCGATTCGAGCAGGGCGGTCCTTTCACGGTAAAGGCCTGCAATCTCATAAGGTTCGAGACCGAAAATGGAACGTTTGACTTCCCTCGCAATGAGCCAGGTACCCAAAGCGCCAACCCCGAAGAGTCCGAAAATCCAGAGCAGCAGCCGTTGCTGATAGGGCTGGATTACGTCACGCATTGTTTCGATGAGATAACCGACGGAGACCACCCCGATAATCTTTCCTGCTGAAGAAAAAATGGGGACTTTGCCCCTCAAAGAGGGCCCCAGTGTGCCCACCGCCCTTGAAATGTAGGACTGTCCATGAACCAGGGCCTGCTCGTTGTCTCCTCCAACCATGTACTTGCCGATGCGCTCTGGAACAGGGTGGCTGTAACGTTTTCCCTCATGATCACCGACGACGACAAAACTGGCGCCCGTTGCTTGTCTCACGCGTTCCGCATACTGTTGGATTTCCTGCGATTGCAACTGCTTCAGACCTTGTTGAACCACCCCGGTCAGGGAAACCGTCTTGGAAACGTTGAGTGCAGCACGTCCTATGTATTCGTTGAGAATGCTCGTGACAACCTGGTTCCCTATAAAGCCGGTTGCGCCCACCAGCAGAATCAAAAGGCCCATCATCAGCAAAAGCATTCGGGTTCCCAGAGAACGCGGCAGCATCTTTTGGATGCCCAGGGATGATGATTGAGAATTCACATGCATGAGAATCTTTCTAAGAATGTCTTGATGAACACTATGAACTTTATGAACGAAAAAGAGTCAAAAAACTTTAAACCCAGAACATTGACCTGATGTTTGATTTAAAATACTAATTTGCGTTGAAGGTGCAATGGGAGATTCTCCTTTGGCATCTGGAACAGGCCGAAAACAAACCTCAATCTAAGGAGACATGATGAAAAAATTATTCGGCATACTGCTTGTCACGATCACCTCGCTAGCTCTTGCAGTGGGATCCAGTTCAGCAAAACCGATGGTGGACAGCATCCATTTCCTCATTCCCGGTGGCGCCGGAGGAGGATGGGATGGAACCGCCCGTGGGACGGGTGAGGCATTGACCAAGTCCGGGCTTTTGGGCAAGGCGACTTTTGAAAACATGTCCGGTGGTGGTGGAGGAAAAGCGATAGGCTACCTGATCGAAAACTCCAGGAGCAACCACGGCACATTGATGGTCAACTCGACTCCGATTGTGATCCGTTCTTTGACCAAGGTCTTCCCACAGAATTTCAGGGATTTGACACTTATTTCCGGGACCATCGGTGACTATGCGGCGTTGGTGGTCAATTCTGGAAGTTCTTTGGGCAACTTTGACGACCTCGTCAAAGCCTACAAGAAAAATCCCAGTGACGTTGCCATCGGCGGAGGTTCAGTTCCCGGTGGGATGGACCACCTGGTTGCAGCAATGGCATTCAAGGCTGCAGGTGCAGATCCGACCAAAGTCAAATACATCCCCTTCGATGCAGGAGGCAAGGCCATGGCAGCATTGCTTTCCGGAGAGATCAATGCACTGTCCACCGGTTTTTCCGAAGCGGTGACCATGGAGCAGGCAGGCAAGGTCCGCATCATCGGTGTGACTTCCAATGATCGAGTTCCTGCTGCCCCGAATGCCCCGACACTGAAAGAGCAGGGTTATGATGCAACATTTGTCAACTGGCGCGGATTTTTTGCTGCTCCCGATCTGCCGAGCAACAAGCGCCGTGCATACATCGAACTGCTGGGTGCAATGTATGACACTCCGGAATGGGAAGCCGTCCGTGCACGAAACGGATGGGTCAACATTCATAATCCCGGTGACAGTTTCATGGTCTTCCTTGCTGCGCAGGAAGAAGTCATCGGCAACCTGATGCGTGAACTCGGATTCTTGTAATCCGGGAGCATATTAATGCGGGAGGAGGAATCCTCCCGTTTCCTCCTTCCGTTTCGAGTCAACATGCTCAGCATCAACCGATGGGTCGCTCTGGGGTTGCTGGCCTTTTCCAGCGGCTACGGCTACCTGGCCTTCACTTACCGGATTCTGCCTTTTGAACGGTTTCTGGCAATGAAACCCAACACCCTGCCCATTGGACTGGCCGTGGCGGGGATGGTCTGCTCGATTGCACTGCTTTTGGTGCCGGAAGAACAGAGTTCCGGCTCAGGTGAGGAAAATAAGGTTCTCGGATCCGATCACAAATACCTGGAATCTCCAGAAAATTATGAATGGGGCAAAGGGGCCGGACTATTGATCCTGGCAGTCATCTATGCCCTTTCTCTGAGGCAAGCGGGTTTTTTGATTTCCACTTCAGTGTTTCTCATCTTTGGAGGATTGATGCTTGGGGAACGCAAATTCTGGATCCTGGTACCGGTTTCCTGTTTTGCGTCTTTCCTGGTTTGGTATTTGGTCGATGAAGTATTGACCATCTTCATGCGGCCCTGGCCGATGATTATCTATCAGTGAGGTCATAATGTGGGATCAGATGCTGCTGGGGATCCAGACAGCTTTCACTCTACAGAACATGTTCTTTGCGGCGCTGGGATGTTTCATCGGCACCATCATCGGCATGCTTCCCGGTTTGGGGCCGATGTCGGTGGTGGCGATCATGATCCCCGTCAGCATTCAGATTGGTGATCCTTCAACGACCCTGATTCTGCTTGCTGGAGTTTATTATGGTGCGATTTTCGGCGGCTCGACTTCCTCGATTCTGATCAATGCCCCGGGGGAAGCCGCGGTGGTGGCAACTTCTTTTGACGGTTATCCGATGGCCCGCAAAGGGCAGGCGGGCAAGGCGTTGACGATTGCAGCGATTTCCTCCTTTTCAGGGGGCACCATCGGGGCCATCCTCCTGATGGGATTCGCTCCAGTCCTGGCGAGTTTCGCGATCCTTTTCTGGTCTGCAGAATACTTTGCGCTGATGCTTGTGGGGCTCTCTGCTGTGGCTGCTTTTGCAGGAAAAGGAAAGGTGCTCAAGGCATTGATGATGACTCTTCTTGGACTGATGCTCTCTACCGTCGGGGAATCATCCCTGTTCAACGCACCGCGCTTTACGCTTGGACTGCTCGACCTGCAAAGCGGGATTCATTTCGTCACCCTTGCGATGGGGCTTTTTGCGGTTCCGGAAGCCTTTTTCCTTGCCCTGGATGTGCTTCGTGGTCAGAAGGGAGGTTCAAAGGAAGCGCGTGATATTTCCAACCTTCGCATCAACCTCAAGGAAGCCAAAACGATTGCACCAGTCATCGGCAGGCAGTCGATTCAGGGTTTCCTGATCGGTGTCATGCCGGGAGCAGGAGCCACCATTGCCTCGTTCCTCGGATATGCAGTGGAACGGAACCTGGCGAACCCAGAGGAACGTAAGGAATTCGGCCAAGGATCGATCAAGGGGCTTGCTGCCCCGGAAACGGCAAACAATGCTGCCAGCACAGGCTCCTTCGTCCCTCTGCTGACTCTTGGTATTCCCGGTTCCGGAACGACGGCGATTCTGTTGGGCGCGTTTATAGCCCTTAACCTTCAGCCCGGTCCCCTCTTGATGCAGGATCGTCCGGAAGTTTTCTGGTCGGTGATTTTTTCGATGTATTTCGGCAACATCATCCTGCTCATCCTCAACCTTCCACTGGTGCCCTACATTGCCAGACTGCTGGCGATTCCGAGAACTTATCTGATTCCATTTGTCCTTTTCTTCGCCATGGCTGGAGCCTATATTGGGCAGAACAACGCGACGGAACTGCTCTTGCTGATAGGTTTTGGTGTATTTGCCATCATCATGCGCTTTGCGGACTATCCACTTCCACCCCTGCTCATCGGATTCGTGCTGGGACAAATATTCGAGGATAATTTCGGCAGGGCGATCCGTAACGCCAATGGAATCCAGTTTCTTTGGGAAAGGCCGATGACGTTGGCTCTTGTCTTAGCCACCTTGGCGTTCGTCATGATTCCGCTCTATCGTGACTGGCGTTCCAGAAGGAAGGCCTCTTCTCTGGGATGAACACCCCAAGTGTCTCCCTGATCAGTCCCACCGGGGCTCTGGGCATGGGTTTTCCAGATGAAACCCTGGAACGGGGAATTGTACTTCAACCCGATTTCATCGCCTGTGATGCAGGCTCTACTGATTCAGGCCCGTTCTACCTGGGGGCATCCAAACCCAAGTTGTCCCGAAGAGCCGTCCTGCATGATTTGAGACGCCTGCTCCGTGCACGTCAAGAACTTGGAGTGCCTTTGGTCATCGGATCCTGTGGAACTTCTGGTACCGATGACGGTGTGAACTGGGTACGGGAGATGGTTCTGGAATCTGCCAAGGAAGAGGGCATGTCTCTTAAACTCGGCCTCATCTACTCCGAACAGAAACCTCAGAAAATCGCTGAAGCGTTTAAGAAAGACATGGTCCAGTCTCTTCCTGGGGCACCTTCCATCGACCGCGAAAGCATCCTCAAATGCAGTCATATCGTTGCGATGATGGGGCATGAACCGATTGTCAAAGCCCTTGAGGAGGGTTGCGACGTGGTCCTTTGTGGGAGAGCCTCAGATACGGCGCTGTTCGCTGCCTACCCGATGATGAAAGGGATTGCTCCAGGTCCTGTCTGGCATTGTGGAAAAACGGTGGAATGCGGAGCGGTCTGCACCACACTGCCAGCTTCCGGAGGAGTGTTCGCAAAGATCGATGATTCCGGATTCAGTGTTGAACCCCTCTCTGAAGAAGCGGCCTGCACTCCAATGAGCCTAGCGGCCCACACCCTCTATGAAAATGCGGATCCCAACCTTTTCCGTGAACCATCCGGAACCCTGGACACAACGAATTCAAGCTACCATGCCATCAATGATCGCGTGACACGCGTGGAAGGATCGGTGTTCCATCCGGAACGCTACACCCTGAAACTGGAGGGGTCTGCTTTTAGGGGATACCAGACGGTTGCCATTGGCGGGATCCGGGACCCCTTCATCATCCGTGGCGTCGATGCCTGGAGGGATGGCATGATGGAGCATTTCAAACAGCGTGTGCAGGAACTGACCGGTTTTGAAGTCGGCAGGGAGGTGAACATTGAGATTTCCTTTTACGGACGCGACGCGGTGATGGGGAAGACCGAGCCCATGCAAGACCAGTCTGCCCACGAACTGGGAATTCTCTTCACGGTCACTGCACCGGAACAGTCTGTTGCCACGGACATTGCACGCTTCGTCACCCATGCCGGATCCCATTGGTCGATCCCGGAATGGAAGGGGTTCATCAGCGGCATTGCCTTTCCCTTCTCTCCTCCCGAAATCGAGAGAGGCCCGGCTTACCGATTCATGTTGAATCATGTGCTGGTTCCCGATTCTCTGTTCGATCCTTTCCGGTTTTCGCTGGAGGAGGTCTGGTGAGCGGTGCTTCCAAAACAAACCTGGGGATGCTGGCAAGTTTGATCCGTTCCAAAAATGCCGGGCCGTTCTGGATCACCTTCGACTTGATGTTCGATACCGAAGCGGACTTTCTCCGTGCGGTCAAAGCGGGCGTACCCTCCAAACGCTGGATTGCGGAAACCTATCGAATACCCGAAGAGGAGGTCCTCCTGGTTCAACTGCCCCAGGCCCGGGCCATCAAGTTCTCCTTTCCACGTCCACGCATTCAGGGGGACCCTGGAGAAAGCGATATGTATTCAGGCCAGCAGTACGCACCTCTATTGGATCTGCCTGTGGAATGAATTGGTCTTGGGATCTGAGATTTTCTTCTGAAGAGGATTTACCAGCGTGATCGTATAGCACGCCAGTGGTCACCGAGCTGCATTTTTCGATAGACTGATTCCACCACATAGGGGCCGAAAGGTCCGCCATTCCAGGGAAAGCCGAACGCTTCGAACAAACGCCAGCGTTCAGATTCGAGGCAGATAGCCTCGGCAATCAATCTGGCACCGATGGGGGCGGTGTTGGCACCATGTCCACCAAAACTGGTACAGGCCCAGAGCCCCTGATCCAAAGGGCCGATCTCGGGCATCAGATGTCGGGCATAGCCCATCAGCCCGGACCAGGAGTATTCGACCGGAACCGAACCAAGATCATTGGCTAGCTGGGGATAAACCTCAACAAGGTCTCTTCCCATTTTTTGTGAGATGCGTTCCGGATGTACCTCTCCAAACGCGGTGATGTCTCCTCCCCAGAGCAGACGGTCTCCATCGACGATTCGATAATAATTTCCTGCACGGCGTTCATCGGAGACCCCGTCCGAGGTTTGAATGGTTTTTTTTAACTTTTCTCCCAGTGGAGGAGTGACGATGACGTAAGTGGTGATCGGTAGAAACGCCCTTCTCAATTTTGCAAACTCCCTTCCACCGTAACCTCCACAGCAAAAAACAAGCTGCTTGCAGCGGACTGAACCCTGTTCGGTGGTAAGTTCCCAGCCCATACTCGTTTTGTGAAATTCCTTCATCCCTGAGTTTTCATAAACTGGAACTCCCATCTTTTGGAGAACTTCAGCCAGTGTCAGACAGAGCTTCAATGCATCGAAATGAAAGGCCTTCGGATCACGATATGCCTGATAATACCTTGAGGTATCAAGCATTGTTCTCACTGCATCCGTTTCGAGGTAATCCACTTCGTAACCATATTCTTTGGCCATCTTATCGCGGTTCTTTAAGAGATCCTCGGCGTTATGGTAAGTGGAAGGATGAAGGATGCCGGGAGTCATTAGAGCTTCTCCTGAATCGAGAACCTCCTGAACCATATGAAAACCTTCGAGGGAAAGATCGAAGAGGGTTTTGGCCTGATCCAGCCCCACATGTTTTTCAATTTTTTCAGCTTCTAAAGCCCAACCAGGCCCACAGAAACCCCCGTGCCTTCCGGATGCCCCCAACCCCACCCTTCGTGCTTCGACGATCAAGGCAGGTCGATTTCTCTCGGAAAGTTCCTTGGCCAGGTACAAGCCGGCCAGACCGGCGCCGACGATGCAGGTTTCGGTCTCAACCACCTCCTTGAGAGGTTCTCCGATTGGAGGACGGTTTGCCTGGGCTTCATACCAGGTAGACTGGGTTTCAAAAGCGAGTTGAGCAGGCATATTAGGGTTTAATATGAAAAATCCTCCCCTTGTTCCAAAAGGATATCAGCATGAAAAGATCCAGAGGATTAATTTGAAAAGATGAGGAAAGAATTGTTTTTGAGAAATCCTGGAACTTGATGAAATCTCCAGTAGAGCCCGGATCAGGCTTGGGCACAAAGTAGCCTTATTGATTCTTTCAGAAATTCATCAAATCTCATGTTGTTTCTCTCTCCAAATGCCTAGTTTCTGCTGGCTGCCCTGGTCCGAAAACGAAAAAAGGACCGAATCGTTTTCTATCTGATGGGAGTATCGGTACCAGCCTGGAATGACAAAATGGTCTTTGGGCTTCCAGCTGATTTCAATCTGGTCTTCCCCTTCCCCTATCCATGTCCGGCCTGAACCTTCTTTGACCGAGAAGACCTGATGTTCGGTGGTCTGGTACGGTTGGCTTATGAATTGTTTTGGCATTCCGTGTAAAAACGCGGAAAGGGTGGGCATGACCGGTCCGCCATCCATCGGGTTGTGGTATTCCATTTTGTAGCCAAGCCAGGGGTTTGGTTTACTGGACTTTTGAAGTTTTTCCAAGGCTGGACCACTCTGGCTGAACGGATAACAAAACAACGGTGAATAGGGCTTTTCTGGAAGGTCATCGACTGCCCGCAGATTGGCACCATACCATGCGTTACAGGTGCCGGGTGGAGTTTCACTTTTGAAAGTGTCGGCATCGTATCCCTCACCAAAAGTTGCACCATAAAATTGGACCTGTGGAATGTCGAGACCATCAAGCCAGACCATGGGACCCTTGCCTTCATGCCCATGATCATGCCAGGACCACGATGGGGTGAGGATCAGGTCTCCAGGATTCATGTAGGCACGTTCGCCATCAACGGCCGTGAAGGCGCCTTCACCTTCGACAATGAACCTCAAGGCAGACTGGGTGTGTCGGTGGGCCGGTGCAACCTCACCAGGCAGAATCAATTGAAGTCCTGCATAAAGCGAATCTGCAGTTTTTGCTTCCCCACGAAGTGCAGGATTTTCAAGGATCAGCACCCTTCGCTCGGCTTCTTTGGCACTGATGATCTCACCGGATTCGAGGAGAAAGGGGCGGACGTCCTCATAACACCAGAGATGCGGGACTGCTCTGGTGATCGGTAGGCGTGCCAGGAGCTTGTGGATTACTTCCCAGAGCGGAGCCAGCTCGTGGCGGTCGATTCGCTGATAGAATTCTTTGAGTTCAGAACGAGAGGTATTCCGATTTTGATTCATGTCTCGATCAACATGTCATGATCTATAGATTGACATGTTCAAGATACAGGATTTGAAGAGGAAATGGTGAATCTTTTAAGCGCGGATGACTTGACGGATGTCCTCATCGGCCATTTCCCGGCCCAGGTAGGCTTCGATCACGGCATGGTCGTTCTGGACTTCCTCAGGAGAACCTTCCGCAATCTTCTGACCATGATCGAGCACGGTGATCTGCTCACAGGTGTTCATCACCACCTTGAGGATGTGTTCTACTACCACTACCGTCAATTCGTATTTTTCTTTGAGGGAGAGGATGGTGTGCATCAGATTGTCCAGATTCACCGGGGAAAGTCCGGCTCCCGGTTCATCCAGAAGCAATAGTTTGGGTTTCATGGCGATCGCCCGACCCAAAGACAACAGTCTTCGCTGACCTCCAGAAAGTTCTCCTGCGGGAAGATTGGCATAACTGGCAAGTCCAAGAAATTGGAGGAGTTCGATCATTTCATCACGGATTTTTTCATCCGTTTCCCTTACCTTGGATCCCTGAAGGATGGGAGAAAGGAACCCGTAAGGAGTATGACAGTGATACCCAACCATCACGTTTTCCAGTACCGTCATTTCCAGGAAAAGCCTGAGCAACTGGAAGGTTCTTGAAATTCCAAGTGCTGCAATTTTGTGAGGAGGAAGGTGGCTTATCTCTTGGTTTGAGAAACTGACGGAACTTCCGGAATCGGGACGGTAGACCCCGGTGATCACATTGAAAAAGGTGGATTTCCCGGAACCGTTGGGACCGATGAGCCCATGAATGGATTCTTGTTGGATCTTGATATCCACGTCACGAAGCGCCTGGACCCCACCGAAGCTTTTACTTAATCCACGGGTTTCAAGCAGGGCCACTGGCTTCCTCGTGCTTTTCAATGAATTTACGTTTGATCATGGCCTGTTTCACCACACCTCCTATGCCATGGGGCATGAAAACCACCATAACAACCATGATGATGCCGAAGATAAGAGGTTGGTAGAAATAATAGTCTTTGGTCTGGTCATAAATGATGGTCACCACAATGGCTCCGATCACACCCCCCCAGACATTTCCGATTCCACCAAGTACCACCATCAGCAGCAGCGTTACCATCTCAATGATGGTGAAATTATTGTGATGCAGGTATCCAGGGGGCATATGGGCAAAAAGGGCTCCCGCCAGTCCGGCATAAAGGGCACTGATGACGAAAGCCAGCAGTTTATAAAATGGTACATTGATGCCTGCCACGGAAGCTGCAATCGCATCTTCCCGAATGGCCTGAAAGGCCCTGCCTGTAGAAGACTTCAAGATGGCAAAAGAGAGGTAAATGCCGATTAGCGCACAGGTCATCACAAGATAATAGTAACTTTCAAAATTATCGAAGATAAATTCTCCTATCGAAGGTTCAGGAATCATCATGAGTCCTGTACTTGATCCCAATGCAGGAGTGACGGCGATCATGATTCTTACCGATTCACCCAAACCCAAAGTGGCCAATGCGAGGTAGGCTCCCTCAAGTCGGACCGATGGCAACCCGACAAGAATACCTGCCAGTCCGGTGATGATAACGGCGATTGGGGCACTGACCCAGAAAGGAAGATTATAATTTAGGGCTAACAGGGCAGAACTTACGGCACCTATTGCATAAAGACCAATATGTCCAACAGTGACTTGGCCGCAGAAGCCCTTAACGATGTTCAATCCCACTGAAAGAAGAATGAACAAACAGGCACGATTGGCAAGATCCACGTAGTATTCATTGATTCCATGTTTCAGCAGATACGGTAGAGGAAGCAGAAGCAGATACGCCAGGATCCATGGAAGCAGGCGGTGGACTCTCGAAAGACCTGTAAAAAAGCCCTCGACTGCACTCAAAAATCCAATCATTTAATTGCTTGTATAGAAAAAACGAGGAAAACCTTCGGAAAGCCGAAACTTCCCGAAGGTTGGAAAAATTAGAGGCCGAAATCCATGGGCATGGTAACTCGTGCTAGAACTTCCAGTTCATATTTCTCACCACCTTTGGTGTAGGCAATAAGTACAGCAGTTCTGTTTCCATCCCGGCAAACAGGAGCTGGGTCTGAACAAAAACTGATCGGACCGGATGCAAGACCCTGATAATTTCTCACTCCAGCAATCGCATCACGGATAGCGATTCGATCTTGCTTGAGGGAACTGCTGGTTAATTCTAAATCTGCATTTTCCAGAGCTATTTCAACAATTCGGATCAGATCATAGGCTTGGGAGAAATCATGATCCGGGGCATGGATTCCGTAACGTTTGCGGACCATTTCATTGAACAGACGTGCAATGGGACGCTTATCCGAATGAGAATAGGCAGCGGTGAAGAATACTCCTTTTGCGGCATCTCCTGCAATTGCTGGGACAGGAGAGTTGGAAGCAGAGGAAGATCCTATTCTTCTAACTTCAGGTCCAATGCCTGCTTCATAGGATTGAACCAGTGCACGGGCCATGGTCTCTGCCAATGCAGCAATCATTACTCCATCAACATTGGCTGTTTTGATCTTCTGCATGTGAGTACGGAAGTCGACTTCCTTCTCCTGGACTTGAGCCACGTAAACAGGGGATGCACCAAACTGGGATTTCATTTGACCCTGCATTTTCTCACAATCACCTTGTGATGCTGCATCTGCTGCACAGATGTAGGCGATTCTCGTACCAATGTTTTCACCCGTATATTTAGCATTCACTCCGCCATAGAATCTTCCTGAGACAGGAACACGGAAAACCCAGGCGCTGCCTTTTTGAGTGATTTTAGAATTGGTGGAATGAGGTACGATTTGAGGTACTTCGGCTTTGGCCGTCACATCCACAATAGGTAAGGTCACAGAGGAACAACTGGATCCGACCACGAGGTGGACCTTTTTTTGAAAAATCATTTTGTTCGCGTTTGCAACACCTTTGTCGGACTTGCACTCATCATTCATCAGAGTTGCGACAATTTGATTGCCGTTGATTCCTCCGCCTTTATTGATGAGGTCGATTTCGTCCATCATCATTTGACCGTACTTTTGGCCGTTTTCACTGACCATCCGCATGGTGATACCAATCCGGATTTCTCCTGCCATTGCAGAAACCGCGCTTAGCATCATTCCAGCCAGAACTAATACCGAAATGAGTTTGTTCCCTTTCTTCATTTGCTTGCTCCTTTGAAAAGGTTTTGCACGTTTGTGCTGAGAAGGCATGATCCTTTTCATGCCTTTACTTTTGCTTCGATCCCGAAAAGACCCGAAGGCCGGATCATCAAGACCAGGATCAGAAGCAAAAATGCGTAGATATCTTTATGGCTTGGAGAGATGTAGGCTGCTCCAAGGTTCTCGAAAATCCCAACCAGGATTCCTCCCAGCAAAGCCCCTGGAAGGCTTCCAAATCCTCCAACGACTGCTGCTGCAAAGGCTTTCATCAGCATCAGATAGCCCATCTCCACTTGAACCGATTGCATCGGTCCTATGAGAACACCTGCTGCTGCTGCCAGTGCGCAGGCCAGTCCGAAAATGAGTGAGATGAAAACAGGGACGTTGATTCCCATCAAGTAAGCGATGTCCTTATTTTGGGCCACAGCTCGAACCGCCAGTCCAAGCTTGGTGTATTTAAGGAAAAAATGAAGCATTCCCATCAATAAAAAAGAAATCACTGCGGTAATGATATAACTCTGAGGAATAGAAATATTTCCGAGTTGAAGCGGCATTCCAAGATTGATCGAAAAAGGCTTTGCGTCTGCACCCCAGATTAAAAAAGCAACATTCATCAGGGCGACCGACATCCCAAACCCGCAGATGATCATGCCCATCCCGGCCACGGTGTAGCCTCCGCCTGAACGCGTCAGCCTGCGGTAAAAAACCCTTTCGATCAGCATGCCCATCAAACCTGCAAGAACCATTGCTCCAATAAGAGCAGCTGGATAAGGAATACTCATGTCCTTGGCCATTACGAGTCCGAAAAACGCTCCGAACATGTAGATTTCACCATGGGCAAAATGAACAATGTCGAGTCCTGAGTAAATCAGCGATATGCCCAAGGCAACCATTCCGTAAACCACTCCGATCGTGATTCCAAAAATGATGAAAGCAAAAAGAGAATTGAAGTCGAATTCCATTATATTAATTTTCCAGAGGTTTTCTTTGCATCATATTTTGAAATGCTGGTATTTCACGCACTCAATTCCCGGGTGGTATCGGTCACCGTTCCTCCCAAAAAGGATTCACGCACCGAAGGATCATGGATCAGATCCTCAGATTTTCCTTCAAGCATGATCACTCCGTCCCGGATGATGTATCCATATTGTGCCAGAAGCAGGGCCATACGGACGTTCTGTTCGACGATCAAGATGGTCACTCCTGTTTGGCTGATCTTGTAGATGTTGGAAAAAATTTCGAGGACTATTTTTGGAGCGATTGCGGCACTTGGCTCATCGAGCATCAGCATCTTGGGATTGGCCATCAATCCCCTGCCGATGACGAGCATCTGCACTTCTCCACCACTAAGGGTGCCTGAAAGGGTCTTTCGTCGTTTTTTCAGGATCGGGAAGAATTGGTAGATTTTCTCCAAATCCTGTTTGATTGCATTACGATCACTTCGAACATACGATCCCACCATCAGGTTTTCCTCAACCGTCATTGCAGGATAAGACTCTTTGGACTGGGTCACCTGAACCAGTCCTGATTTTACAATTTCATGAGGTTTTATTCGTTCCAGAATTTCCCCGTCGAATTCGATCGAACCCTCCATTACTGGAAGCAATCCCGAAATCGTTTTAAGCAGAGTTGATTTGCCCGTCCCATTTCCACCAAGCAGGGCGATGATGCCTCCTTTGGGGACCGATAGATTAATCCCCCGAAGGATTTTCAGTCGCCCATAACCGGCATGAAGGTTTTTGATCTCCAGCAAAACGCCAACTCATCAAATATAAGAAATAAAATACATGCCCAAGTGGATATTTTTATGATTCAAAATCCCTAATTATATTAAAGAAGTCAGCTACTCTAACAATCGAAAAATCGTATGTCAAAGATTAGCTAAGCTTTGACAGATGGCCTTTATCACCGTTTCTGAGGGTTGTTTCCACCAGTTCAGGGCAGAGAGGATTTCGATTTCGATCGATCCTTGGTATTCCGACTCTTCCATCCAACCTCGGATTAAAGGATTGTCGATGATTCCGTCTCCCGGCATTCCACGATCCAGACGCAGATCTTTGGTTTCCGTAAGCCAGTCCGAGACATGGAAATTGATGAGACGTTTTCCTGAACGCCGAATCTGTTGCTGGAGGTTGGAATCCCACCATAAGGCATAGGTGTCGACAGCTATGCCATAGACATCATCCCGATTCAGATGGTCCAAAAGATCATTGGCTTCTGAAAGACTGGAGATGACCGAACGATAGCCGCAAACCATTGGATGGAGGGGTTCAAGCGCTAGTCTGACCCCGGTAGCTTCTGCAAGTTGTGCAAGCCTCTCAAGTTCCTCCAGTACTTTTTCGCGTTGCCCAATCAGATCACGGCTTCCCTTTGAAAGTCCCCCGGTGATGACCACCACGCTTTGCACCTCCAATTCTGCGGCATCCTCCAGGAACTGCTGATGCAATTGATGTCTTGCAATCGCATCAGGGTAGGCTTCCTCGTCCAAAAGGACAAGCGGGCACATGGAGACGGCTTGTACTCCTGAATCCCTGAGGTTTTGTTTCGCCTGTTTCAGCTCCGTATTTTTCAGGAGTGGTTTCCAGAGTGCGGTTTTGAAGACCCCGTTCCGGGCCAAACATTCCAAAGATTCTTTGAAGTTGCTTTGTTTCCAGATACAGACTTGGTGGATGCAAAGATCCTCGAGGCTGAGGCTTTTCATCAGTAGGTGGCTCTTCCGCCAGTAAGGTCAAAAACCTGTCCTGTAGTGAAGGAGCAGCGTGGACTGGCAACCCAGGCGGCCATGTCCGCGATTTCTTCTGGTGTACAGAAACGCCCCATCGGAATCCGGGATTTCTTGTCCTCGATGTATGCTTCGGTCATTTCTTCCAAAAGTTCGGTTTCGGTGATCGCAGGTGCCAGGCAGTTGACCGTGATCCTGGAAGGAAGAAGTTCCCGGGCCAGACCCTTTGCATATCCGATTACGCCTGCCTTGGCAGCACCATACGGTGCAGCACCAGGATTGCCCTCTTTTCCTGCAACCGAAGCAACAATTACAATCCTTCCGTATTCCTGATCCTTGAAGTGGTTCAAAACAGCACGTGTGGTGAGAAAAACCCCGGTCAGGTCCACGGAGATCACCCGTTCCCACTCTTCCAGGCGGTATTCCCAGACGGGTTTGGTGGGGCCGTTGACTCCCGCGTTGGCGATCAGGCCGTGCAGAACCCCAAAATGCTGTAGTGTTTCTTCGGAGGCAGATACGACACTGTTTTCGTCTGTGACATCCACTTTGACACAATGACTGAAGGTGGATTCTTTGGACATGCTGGACTGATCCAAATCCCAACCTGATATCTTTGCTCCAAGTTCCGTGAGCCTGCGGCTGATGGCCAGCCCGATTCCTCTTGCTGCACCTGTGACGACGAAATTCTGTCCCTTGAGTTCAAATCCCATTGTTTTCATTTCGAGGTATTTGGAACCCATTGCAGGATATGCCTGCCAACCGCGACCAGGGTTCCGTCCTGGTTGGTCACTTCAATGTCTGCATAGGATCGTTTACGTTCCAGTTCGATTTCAGAAATGGTGTATTGAACGGTGACGGTATCTCCCAAAAAGACCGGTTCGAGGAATCGAACTTTGTCATACCCTACTGAAACCGGAGTTTCTTCCGCATCTCGAGTATGGGCGATGGCCATTGTGGAGACAGTGGACATGAATCCCACCAGCAAGGCTCCGTGTGCCATCAACCGTCCATAAGAGGATTTTTCCATGTAAGCCTTGTTTACATGGTTCGGTGAAAAATCACCAGTGATGCCTGCAAAGAGATAAACATCACTCTCTGAGACCGTCTTGGTGAAGGATGCTCCCTGTCCTTTTTCTACATAAAATTCGCTCATTTTGTCCTAGTTAATAGTCTCTTTAATTGCCCGTCCAAATCGGTTTCCTTTTTTCAAGAAAAGCCCGGGTTCCTTCAGATGCATCCTCGCTGGCCAGCATCCGCTCAAAAGCAGTATATTTTGTTTGATAAGCCTTTTTCAAAGAAGCAATCTCGCTTCCCCGTATCAGCATCTGCTTGGTTGCGCTCAAAGCCAGAGGAGCGCATTCCATCAGAGATTCAAGCAAATCCTGGGTTTCTTTTTGGAAATCCACCGGTTTGACCACCTGATTGATCAATCCGTAATGGAGAGCTTTTTGTGCATCAAAGAAGTTCCCTTTGAGAGCAATCTCCATCGCATGTTTCATGGGGATGTACCGGCTGAGGCGATGCAGTCCGCCACTGGCAGCAAGACCCACCCGAGGTTCAGGAAGGCCGAAGCGGGCATGGTCCACACTGATTGCCAGATCACAGGCGAGGACGATTTCAAGCCCCCCACCAATGGCATCTCCGTTAACCAACGCCACCACTGGTTTGTTGAGGTTAAAACGCTGGGTGAGTCCTGCAAAGCCGGTTTCAGGGATCCGATCCTTTCCACCTTCCTGCCTTTCCTTCAGATCGGTACCGACACAGAAAGCCCTCGTTCCTTTTCCGGTGATGGTAGCGATAATAAGGTCCGGGTCATCTGCAAATCGGTCGAATGCTTCTGAAAGTTTGATATGAGTTTCAAAGTTGATGGCATTCAGGCGTTTCGGACGTTGTATGATGACATGCATGACCGACCCACTGATTTCGACCAAAACCGGTTCCTGGAGACTCATAAGCATACCAGTTTCCCACTCTCAGAGGCTTCGAACACGGCTAAGGTGGCAGCCAGAGTCCGGGTTGCGTCTTCCGCAGTGATCCGAGGTTTTTCCTGCTTGCGGATCACCTTGCAGAAATGCCTGCACTGGACGATGTAGGCATCCTCCAGGGGCATGGAAAGGTCTTTCCTCCTCATCGGATGATTCCAGTCTGGTTTCCCATCTGGCCTCCAGAGGGTCAGGTTCGGAAATTCAAAGCAGGCCTCCGTTCCAACAAAACGATAAGCATTCTGTCCTGATTTTGGAAATCCTGTATTCTCTCCGGTGCCATGTTCCCAGGTCCAGGGTGAAGGGGTGACGTCAGAAAGGAGAAAGGTTCCCAGAACTCCATTTTCCAGTTCCATCACCACGACAGCAGTTTCTTCTTTGGGGTGATTTCTGATTCCTCCTCGGACTTGTGCAGAAAGGCTAAGCACTTCTCCACACACATACCTGAGTGTGTCGATTTCATGGATGAGATTGATCAAGACCGGGCCTGAACTCCGAAGCTTTCGCCATTCAGGCTCGTAATAGTCATCGGCCTTGCGGGTCGTCCACATGCCTTGGACAGCGATGAGTTGCCCCAGAGCCCTCTCCTGAATCAACTGTCGTGTTTTCTGTACAATCCCATAATGCCTTCGATGATGCCCAACCAAAACCTCCCTGGATGTTTGTTGGGAAGTGGAGATGATCTTCTGAGCTTCTTCTAGGGACGGGGTGATCGGTTTTTCCACGAGGACATGGGCTCCATGTTCCAGGGAAGCTATAACAGGTTCCAAATGAATTTCTGTCGGGGTGCAGACAATGACGCCCTCTGGTTCTAGGGCCTGGAGCATCTCTTCTGACGATGAAAAAAAAGGAACAGACCATTGCTGGGCGAATTGCTGAATATCAGTTTTGGTATCAACAATAGCAACCAACTCGGCTTCATCCACCTCGCGCATGGCTTTTAAATGACGTTTACCAATCATTCCTGCGCCGATTAAAGCGAGTCTGGTTTTATTCATGAGAGGTATTCTTGAAGATCGAAGGATTCATGGTCTTGGGAGTGGTTTTCATCAAAGGTTGAAAATCCATCTGCTCTAGAATGTCCTGTTTCAAATCAATCCCCGGAGCGATTTCAATCAGTTCGAGTCCGTCTTCGTGGAGTTGGAAGGTGCCTCTTTCGGTGACGTAGAGGACTTCCTGATTCTGGGTCTGTGCCTGCTTGCCTGAGAAAGTGATCTGATCCACCTGTTGGACAAGTTTCCGGATTTGTCCCTTCTGGACCAGACGAAGGTTTCCATCTCCTGTTTGAAACTTAGCACCCTTGGCATCGAAGGTTCCGCAGAAAACCACCTTGCGGGCGTTTTGGGCAATGTCGATAAAGCCTCCCGGGCCGACGGTCACGCCATCCAGTTTGGAGACATTGACGTTCCCTTCGCGGTCAATCTGTCCGAATCCAAGGAAGGCGATATCCAAACCGCCTCCGGAGTAGAAATCGAATTGTGATGGAGCATCGATCATGCAGCTAGGATTTATGGCATATCCGAACAAGGTACCGCTGAGCAGTTTGCCTCCATAGGTGCCATGTTCGATGGTTTGGTAATATCGGTCATCGGTTCCTTCTGCTGCAAGCATGGCTGCTACCTGATCCGGAATGCCGAAACCGAAATTGATGACGGCTCCTTCCCGAAGTTCCTGTTGAGCTCTTCGGGCAATGGCCAAACGGACCGAAAATTGTGGAGCATTGAGTTCTAAATTCTCATTCCACTGCTCTCCTGAAATGGATGGGTCATAAACAATCTCGTAGCTTTGGCGCTGTTCGGGATCAACTACCACGACATCGACGATGGCTGATGGGATCCTGACGGAACGTGCGCTCAGTGATCCTTTGGATACTTTACGACGGACCTGGAAGATGACTTTCCCCCCTGAGTTGTGGGCCGCTGCCGCCATGGCATAGATATCCAGATTCGCAGGTTCCTCGTCGAGACTGATGTTCCCTTCATCGTCCACAACAGAACCTTTAAGCAGAGCCACATCTATTGGAATAGGGAGATAGCGTAGATACTCTTTACCATCGATGGAGATTTGTTCCACCAAGGTTTCCTGGGCGGCCTCGTTCATTCTTCCCCCCTCCTTTCGAGGGTCCACGAAGGTTCCCATTCCAACGTGGGTAATCAATCCCGGACGCTTGGCTGCCACTTCCCGCATCAACTGCATGATCACGCCCCCCGGAAGGACATAGGCTTCAATCTTGTTTTTTCTGGCCAACTGCTGCATCCGGGGCGACCAGACCCAGTGTCCGCCAATGACCTTGCGGACCATGCCTTGATGGGCAAAACGGTTCATTCCTCTCGATTCCCGGTCCCCGATGCCAAGAGCATGGATGCAGGTGAGTCCCTCAGGTTTTCCTGTTTCCAGGAAGCGTCGTTCCATGTGTTCATGAAGCAGAGAGGCTTCCACCAGTCCACCGCCTCCACCAATCAATCCGATGGTGGAGTGATCTGGGACCTGGGCACAGGCTTGCGCTGCATCAAGAAATTGAACGGCCATGATCCGGTTAGGAGGTCAGGGAAAGGTTGAAGAGAGAATTATCACCCCTGGAAAGAGCTTTGGCGACGACGGTGCGATGAATCTCAGAAGTCCCGTCATAGATTCTGTAGATTCTGGAATCTCGGAAGTAGCGTTCCATGGGAAGGTCTTTGCAGTAGCCAAGTCCTCCAAAGATCTGCACCCCGCGATCGGCCACCCGGCCTAATGTTTCGGAAGCCTGAACCTTGGCCATCGAGATCCTTGCTTTGACATCCTTTCCCTGATCCGCTTCCCATGCTGTTTGAAGAACAGCCAGTCGTGCAGCATTGATCTCGATCGCGCTGTCTGCAAGCATCTGCTGAATCTGCTGAAATTGATCGAGTGTTTGCCCAAATTGTGTTCGCTGGGATGCGAATTCTGTAGAAAGCTGGAAGATCTTGGTCGCTTTGCCCACCGCCCTGGCACAGACTTGGGCCAGTCTGATACGTCCCAGCGTTTCAAGCGCCAGCATCAATCCACGGCCTTCCTCTCCTAGAAGATGTTCCGGGCCCAGTTGGACTTCGTCAAAGAAGAGTTCCACATGACTCGTTCCCCTCAAACCCATCATGGGTTGATCTCTTCCGACTGTGACTCCAGGGGTGTTTTTATCAATGATGAAAGTGGAAATCCCATGGTGTCCCTGTTCCGGGCCGGTGACTGCGGTGATGACGAAAAAATCGGAGAAGGCTCCATCCGAAATGAAATGCTTCTTTCCACTGATGCACCATCCTCCTGAGTTTTTGACTGCCTTGGTTCGAATCGAGGCTGCATCCGAACCTGCTTCCGGTTCGGTGAAGGCGACCGAAAACACACGATCTCCTCGAACACAGGGTAACAGCCAACGTTCCACTTGTTCCTGTGTTCCTTCGAACAAGATGTCATAAACGTTTCCAAAGGCTCTCCGGATCAGGATGTCGGTGGTGTGACCGAACTGTTCTTCTGCCAAAATCCAGTCCAGGGTGCTCAGTCCCACCCCCCCGAAGGTCTTTGGAACGTTCATCGCAAATAGACCGAGCTGGAGGGATTTTTTTTTGATGTCCTCCGCCAGATCGGGATCGAGCATTCCAGAATGCTCGATTTCCTCTTCCAGGGGTTGGAGTTCAGAAACGATGAATTCCCGAACCGTTTCAACCAGCATCTTTTGTTCATGCGAAAGGGAAAAATCCATCAGTAATAGCCTTTGCTGCCTCCTCCATCGATTGAAATCCCGGTTCCATGGATGTGTCGTGCTTGAGGCGAACACAGAAAAGCGACGAGCTCGGCCACGTCTTCAGGTTCACCCAGACGCCTCAATCCTTCTGATGCGACAGCGTTATCCTGGATTTCCTGAGGACTGAGGTTCTGTTGCCTGGCCCGGGTTTCAAAGGTTTCCTTGAGCCTTTCTGTGACAGTCATGCCGGGATGGATCCAGTTCACATTGACATCATCCTTCAACCCTTGATTCGCCAATGCTTTGGAAAAATTGCCCAGGGCCGCATTGACTGCACCGCCGACCATAAAATCATTCGAAGGTGTTCGGGAAAATCCTCCAACGATGTTGATCACGCAACCTCTGTTTTTTTTCAGTTCCGGCCAGAGCATGCGGGAAAGCCTGACTGCAGAATGGAACTTGAGTGCAAACCCGTCCACCATCTCTTCATCGGGTTGTCCGGGGAAAATACCCCCTTTGGTTGCCCCGGCTGAATTAATGAGGATGTCGCAGCGGTTAAAGTGTTTGATCAGGGCATCAGCTGTCTGCCGGCAGCCTTCGAGATTCCTCAGATCGGCGGCATGAAATCCTGATTCCATGGAAGTTTTTGTACGGATGGCCTCGGATGCCTGATGCAGTCTTTCCAAATTCGACGCCGTCAAAAAGACCTTCGCTCCCTGCTCCGCGAGTTTCATGGCGCACGCATATCCGATTCCCCTGGATCCTCCGGTGACCAGAGCAGTTTTTCCTTCAAGTTTTTGGGTCATAGAACTCTTTCATTTCTCGCTTCAACACCTTTGACCAATCCATGTAGGACTTTGAGAGTCGGGGTGGGAATTTGTTTTTCTTCTGCAATTTGAATGACACTGCCGTAGATGAAATCCACCTCGGTTTTTCGACCATTGAGAAGATCCACACAAAGGGAAGATTTGTTATCTCCAGTGCCGCCGGGTTTTGAAATCATTGCCATGCCTGTGATCACGGATTCGCGTTCCAGCCCAATCCCGCAGGCTTGGGACACATCCAGGGCTTCTTCCATTGCCTTGAGGCTGATCGCTTTCAGCTCTGGAACCGCATTAACCGTTGCAGAACTAAGATCTGTCAGTCCTGATAGTGCACTCATGGAGATGTTCCCCAGGAGTTTCTTCCAGATATCCCGGCGAATGTCTTCTGATACATGGGTTTCCAGCCCCGCATCGCTGAGTCGAGAGGCAATCGTTTTGGTGCGTGCGGAAGTTTTGCCCTGCATCTCACCAATGTGAGAAGGAACCCGGGAGAAATCCCTCAGTGTTCCTGGCCCAAGGAGCACGGCGGCCATGGCAGTCAAGCCTCCCAGCACATACTGATGCCCCAGTTCTTCTGAAATGACTTCTTCGTTGCCCAATCCATTCTGAAAACTGATGCAGACACTGTGGTCGCGAATGAGGTGCTTTACAGCTTGAGCTGCATTCCTGGTTCCGTGGGCCTTGCACTGGAATAGCAGTATTTCTGCAGATTCAAGCTGGCTCAGGTCTGTTGTTGCAGGAATTGGGACCTTGCGGTTTCCTCCAAACCCTTCGATCTGAAGGCCGTTTTTCTGAATTGCTTGGATGTGTTCATGGTCCGTATCGTACAGGACCACATTCCTCCCGTTTTCAAAGAGGATGGCTCCAAACAAGGCTCCCATAGCCCCAGAACCAACGATAAGAATTTCAGGATGTTGCTCGGGCATGGAATCAACTGAAGCTCAGGTCGATGCGGCCGAGTTCTCCAAAATCCGCAACCACTGTGGAGTCTTTTTGAAAGGGTTGAGGAACCGTGGCGGCTCCTGTGGAGACGAAATCACCTTCATTGAGTGCAATCCCCCGTTCCTTGAGATGATTGATCAGGTCTGCAAGTGCTTCCAGAGGAATACATCGCATGTCTCCGAGAAAGTTTTCAGCCAGTGGTTTGTCGTCGACTTGAAGGGAAATATGATGTTGACGGAAATCGATGCCTCTCCAGTTCTGGACCTCATCCCCAAAGACAAACCCGATGCCCCCACCGTTGTCAGCGATGGTCATCAGCGATTTCTCGGTTTTGCTCCCATCAGGCAGTTGATGACGGTTTCCGATCAGTTCTACAGCAGGATGCAATACGACCTTCGACTCCAGTTCATCCGAAATCCATGAGGCTTCACGCAACGGAATGGCTTCCAGAAGTTTGAAGGCAAATTCGGTTTCGGCACGTGCGTTTGTAAAACGTTCGATGGGCAGTTGATGTGTGGAACCCAGAAAGGTCACACTTTGAAAAATTCTTCCAGGAATGACGTCATCATGCCCATCAAGCTCACGCATCCTGGCACTGGTAGCACCGACTTTCCAACCACTCAGAGAATGACCGATGACTTCCGCCATCTGGTCCTGGACGAAATAAGCCTCGGATCGGTTACGGGGCAACTCTTCCTTCAATGGTTTTCCAATCTGGTTGCATTCCAACCAGGCTTTTCCCAGTTTTTCCGCAAGAAGAGTGAGTTTTTCTGATGTGTTTGGGAGAAATGACATGGATCAACCGATAAGATTCGGAATCTTATCATTGAAAGGATGAAAACCTCGTTAAACATTTCATTGAACGAATGGTATACATTTTCAGAGGAAATAATTCCATCAAAATTCAAGGTATGGAGCACATTTTGTTTCTCTATCCTGCTGATTCCAGTGGAATTTTATGAAAGGATTTTGATGAGTTCTGAATTTTCTCACAATCAATTAATGCTTCGTTGTTTCCATCTGGTTTGAATGATTTTAAGTCTTTTTTGAAAAAGGGGAACATTGTCATATTTAGAACTTTTGAAATTGCCTTTCCAGCATTTTCAACCTAATTTGTGCGTTCAATAAATCACTCTCGATTTTTTGGGAAAGGCTCGTTTGACTGATATTTATCTGGTACGCCATGGTGAAAGCGAATGGAATCGAGAAGGAAGAATCCAGGGGCAATGCAATTCACCCTTAACTGAATTTGGAATGGCCCAGGCCCAGGCCATCAGTTCCTATTTTTCAGAGCATCTCAGTTTTGAGCAACTCAAGATTTTTTGCAGTCCTCTTGATCGGGCAAAGCAGACTGCCGAGATTCTTGCAGAAGGGATCAATTATCCTTTAGAAGCTATAATCATTGAACCCCGTCTGAATGATTTTAATTTAGGTAAGATTGCTGGTACCTATGGTTGGGAAAAGGTGGCAGAAATGGACCCCGAACTGGCTCGATTGCGGCTTCAAAATCCCCTTTATTTCCATCCTCCGGGTGGGGAGAGTGGTTCTGAGTTCAAAGACAGGATCAGTGAATTTCTGGATGAAATTATCCAAGACAAAACCCCCAAACTATTGATCAGTCATGGAATCGTCAATAAATTCATTAGGGGCATACGCATGAATCTTTCCGGAAAACAAATGATCGAACTCGGGGAATCACAGGATACCATCTATCATTTGAATGATTTTCAAGAACAAGAAATTAAGTTACCCCAATGGCTTGAATTGATTCCCAATTAGCCCTCCCTGTTCAAATCCGCGAATCTTGAAGGTTCGTTGATTATAATCTTATGTTTGGAAGATTCGTTTTCAGTGAAATGCACTCAGATTTTGTTTCAATCCCAGGATGTTTTTATAATCTTACAATGGTCCAAATATTTAAAACAAAGCCATGTATTTTCACTGAGCCAATAGAGATGCAACCCTCTTCAGAATAAAATGAAAAAAACTGTCCATGTAGATTTGGGTTCAAGAAGCTATGAAATCGTCATTGCTCCTGAACTGATCCAAAATTCCAGAACCTATCTTGAACCAATCATTGAGGGCAAACGAGTTGCGGTCGTTAGTGACCCTTGGGTTTCCAGAAATTATCAGGAACTCTTGAAAAACACTCTGGATCCTATTACTTCACGCTGGGATCTGTACCTCATTCAAGAGGGGGAAGATGCAAAATCCTTCGGATGCCTGGAGGGGTTGCTGGACAAAATGCTTGCTGACGGCATCGACCGTCAGTGTCTGGTGATTGCTTTTGGAGGAGGAGTGGTGGGTGATGTGGCTGGTTTTGCTGCAGCATTGTTGATGCGTGGAATCGAACTGATTCAGATCCCTACCACCTTGATGTCGCAGGTTGACAGTTCCGTGGGAGGGAAAAATGCGATCAATACCCGTCAGGGGAAAAACTTGGTTGGAAGTTTTTTACAACCCAAGATTGTTCTGAATGATGTCTCCATCCTCTCTTCCCTGCCTGCAAATGAAATGAAATCAGGGTATGGAGAAATTCTGAAGTATGGTCTATTACGTGGAGACAAGGAATTCGTATGGATGGAAAAAAACCTTTCTGCAATCATGAACCATGACAGAGACGCATTGGTTGAAGTAATCAGGATGGGATGTGAGACAAAAGCTTCGATTGTCAGTGAAGATGAACGGGACAAAGGCAAACGTGCCCTGGTCAACCTTGGCCACACCTTTGCTCATGCCTTTGAAACCTTTGCCGGATTCGGAAGATTTCAACATGGATTGTCGGTCGGTTTGGGAGTCATCGCTGCAGGTCTTCTCTCGGAAAAAACCGGTTTCTGTCCAGAAGGCATCACGGACCGGGTCAAAAAACATGCAGATGATGCAGGCATGCCCATATCCCTTCAGTCACTCCATTCTGAAACGACCTGGATCAAGGAGGAACTTTATCAAAAAATGATGCATGATAAAAAAACCGTCAATGGCAGGATCAACTTCGTCCTTTTGGAAGAGTTGGGAAAGCCTTTCGTCTGTAATACTGTCTGTAAGGAAATGGTTTTAGAGACACTTGCAGAAATAGGAGCGGTCTAAATCGATAAGGGTATAAAACAGAAGCAGGACTCGAAGTGAATAAACATGTTGCACTGATCGGTGGGATCACGGGGGCTGTGGGCTCAGCACTGGCAAGAGAACTTTGCTCAAGAAACAACTGGGAAGTCCACGGACTTTCCAGAAATGCTCCTACCCGTCCCATTGAAGGGGTGAATTATGGTCAACTTGATTTGAACGATCAGGATTCGTTACAGACAGGACTTTCTGCCTTCAAGGATGTCACGCATCTTTTTTATTGCGGAAGAGCAACCCATGCAGAACAGGTTCTGGAAAACGCGGAAGACAATCTCAGATTGTTGGATCACCTCGTTTGCGGTGTGGAAACGGTTGCAGAGAATTTGGAACATGTGCATCTGGTCCAGGGAGGAAAATATTATGGAGTGCATGTTGGCCCTTTCCCAACTCCCGCCCGGGAGGAGGATTCTCGTGCTCCCATTCCGAACTTCAATTATGACCAGCAGGATTATCTTGACCAAAGGTCAAAAAACAGAAAGTGGTCCTGGTCTGCATCCAGGCCAAATACCCTCCTGCATTATTCTCCACAGATCTCCAGAAATATTGTCAGTACCCTTGGAGCCTACGCTGCCATATGCCGTGAACTTGGAGCTTCGCTGGATTTTCCAGGAAATCCTGGTGCCTTTGAGAGCATCACACAAATGACCACCATCGAACTGCTGGCCAAAGGAATTGCCTGGATGGTCACTGAAAAATCATGCCTGAACCAGGCCTTCAACTTCACGAACACAGATGTCTTTCGCTGGAAGCACCTGTGGCCCAGGATTGCAGAATGTTTTGACATGGTCCCTGGTTCCGTAAGGCCTCTGAAACTCGAAGAGGTGATGTCTGAAAGAGATGAAGTCTGGAAATCCATCGCTAAAAAATTTGGACTGAAAACCAGCAGTTTAGATCAGGTGGCGAATTGGGGTTTTGCCGATGCAACGCTTGAAAGGTACTGGGATGAAATTCTAAGTCATAATAAATGTCGCAGCTTGGGATTTCATGAATGGGATGAGACTGAAACCAGGTTTGTCCATCGACTCAAACAATATCAAAATTCTGCGATTCTTCCCACTTGATCAGGAAACTTGGAGCAATGCTCTGAACATATTTTGATGAATCCGAATTACTGAAAACGATGAACGATTTCCCGCTCAAAGGTGTCATAGGAATCATTGCAAACCATCCCAATGAATTGGACTTGGCCCTTGAGTTGAGGCTGAATTGCGTTGAAATCCGGGCTGATCTGCTGCTGGATGTTGGAATTACAATCGATCAAATTCTAGAATTGGTTCGAAGCACAAAATCAAAACAGCTGGCTTCACTCTTGACCTTGAGGCACCCAACGCATGGGGGAAAGTTTTTTGGAACAGAAGAAGAACGCATTCAAATCAATCAGGCTGCTTTGGATGCAGGGGCAGACATCATAGATCTGGAATGGGCCACGGATTCTGCAGAAGCCATGATCCAGAAAAAAGCTCCGATGGTGCTTTCCCATCATGATTTTGATGGAATGCCGACCCATCAGGAACTTCATGAAATGACCATGAAAATGGGCGAGTTGGAGCCTTGTGCAATCAAGGTGGTTCCAACTGCTTCCACTTTGAAACATTCGTTTCAAATGCTGGACTGGGTCCGTGACGCCAAAGATGGAATCTCCCGGATTGGATTTGCTATGGGACTTCAAGGGACCTCCAGCCGGATTTTAACGACTGCCTTTGGAGCTCCGATCAGCTATGCGAGTTTTGGAGAAGCAGTTGCTCCAGGACAACTTTCCATGAATGAACTCCTGGAACTTTATCAAATTCAGAACTTGAATCAGCAATCCAGAATTTATGCATTGGCAGGTGATAAGGTGAATAACTCGCCTTTGCTTAAAACCATCAATGCGAAGTTCCAGAAGCAGCAGGAAAATGCGGTTTGTATTCCTTTGGAAACAAAAGATATTGATGAATTAATCGGAGTAATCGAAAACAACCGATTTGCAGGAGTTCAGCTTGTCCCTCCTTTGGAAGAGCAATTTAAAAAACAAGGTGCCCACCAGGAAAGCTCAGTAGCTCCTTCCTTATTTCAAGTTCTGTCCTGAACGTGGAGTTCACAAAATCGAAATAAAATTTGAATCAAATCCAAAGATTCAGAATTTCAGGAATGATTTGGATTGAGGAGAATGGAGGTAATTTCAGGGAAAAGATTTTTTAAATAGCAGCTTCGGTTTCTGCGTTCTCAGTCAAGGAGGATAGGGAAGGTCCGGGCTTCAGGATCGATGCCATTTGGGGAGAAAGCCTACGGAAACTGCAGCTCGAAATGACGGGATTCAGCAAGGGTACATTGTCATCTGGAGCGGAACCTTTTTTTGAAGGATTTTCCTTTTTTGCTGATGGATGGTGATGATTCGCAGGAAGGGTTTTTCTGGTTTCCATCTCTGGCATCTTGTGGTTGCCGGAAGAAGAAAACGGTATGGATGGTTCATGGTGCAATGCGTCTGTCAACGTCATTTCGGTCATTTCCTTCATCAATACTTGTTCTGTCCTTGCTTCTGTTGAAGAATTTTTGTTTTCAGGGAGGCTTTCCCGATCCCATTTACCAATCCAAAAGACAATCCATGAAATGATTGCCATGGAACAAAGCAGAATGCCGAGAGAAATGAATCCACCGTTCAAATCGACTGGAATTTGATTCAACCATTCCATTCAAATGTCCATCAAATAAAGGTTTTTTCAAAACATTAAGATTATGTGTTGATTACTGCAATTATTACTCCAAAATTATATAAAATATTTTATTCATTAAGAATGAAATCTCAGGCCTTTTAAAGAAGATGCTCAAAGATTGGTTCCGGACGATATTTCTGAGGTAGGAAATCCCCGGGAAATGTCTGCAAGCCAGAATGGTTTCTACTGGCCTGTACTGTGCATTCCAACAAAAAAGGTTGAGACAAATACGGTTCGAAAAATTACAAGGAACATTTACTGGAAAAAGGATGGGCTACAGGAAAAACCTGGGAATCATTTTAATCATGACTTCCCTTCTTCTGTTGGGCGGTTGTGGTTGGTCGATGTTGATGACCTCAGAAGAACGTGCTGCCGTAGCATTCAAAAGTGGAACGGAGGCTTATGAAAAAGCAGAATTCAGCCAGGCTACAGGTTTTTTTCGGCAGGTTCCTCCAGAGTCGGCTCTCTACAATCAATCTGTCCAAATGATTCTCAAGATTCCTTTTCAGAGGGGAATGCAGGCTTTTGAGATGCAAGATTATGATCGTTCGGTTCGGGAATTCCGGAAGATCGACAAGACCTCTCCGGATTATGAAAAGGCTCAGCGTTTTCTTCAATATGCCATCTTTGCACAACAGCAGGATCTTTATAATGACCTGAAAGGAGAGGATAGGATCAAGGCACTGGGTATTATGGCGGAAATGGCAGTGGAACTCAGAGATACTGATATCCTGAGCAACAGCCTTGAAACCATTGGTTCAGAGCTTTCGCAATCTTCATCGGCTTCTGAATCGGAAGAACTGATGAAGATGATGGAAAACATGATCTCCGTCACCGAGGATCCTGAAGTAAGGAAAAACACCCTCAATCAACTTCTCGGGGATTTCAAAAAACTGCACCAGAATCCGAATCTACGTCCTCAGATGTTTAATCTGATCGGACAAATCAAAGTCGGGATGCTCTAAGGTTTCTCTGTTTTTTTAACTGCTTTCATTTCTCTGAGGAAGGAACTTCGAACGTTTCAGAGCACCCTTTCCAAGCCAGCCTGTCTGCAACGCCATCAAAAGCACTAGTCCATAGGCTAGATATTCCCGGTTCAGGGACAGCATCAGATCATAACTCCCATGAAGCAGGGTGGAATAAAACCATCCCGATAAGATCCAAAGCATTGGGATGTAATAAGCTTGGGGATCGTTTTGATGCTTCTGAAGATGGATTTTTGATTTTGCCACCAAGAAACCCATGGGTACGCTCATGAAGGCATGGGCTGGAAGGGTGACGATTGAGCGAGAAACAATGACCGGGACTCCATACTGTTCCAGATAAAACCAGTTTTCGATGGTGGCAAAGCCCAATGCGATGACTGCAGCGTATAGGATGCCGTCGAACGGTTCCTCCAGATGCCGACTAGGATAGACGACCAACAGGAGGATCAGCAGTTTTGCCAACTCTTCATTGACTCCTACCATCATCCAGAATCCCGCACTAAAGAGCGGAATGCTTTGCCCCAGAATTTCCGTCACAGGAAAACGTGCCCCGGGCCAGAAAGCGGTGTATTTCTCGATGGAATGATTGAGCACCAGTGCCATCAACCCACTGATGAAGCCTCCTGCAAAAAGCAGAAGCAATAGCATCAACCGGGTCTGTTTATAACGGTGGGAGTGGTAAAATACCCAAACCCAAAGTAGTGCCGGTGCTAAGATCAGTCCGGCAGTGGAAAGCATGATTTGTCGTAACTAAGTTTGATTAATGAATAACTCCGTGGCATATTTTAATGTTAGCTGAGTGTATGTCCAATTAGAACTGGCTTCACTCTTTGCTATTGCCTGATTTCCAAAGGATTCTGACTCATGGAACGCGTTCCCCTATCTATACGTAAGGATCACCAGGATTTTGAAATCCTTGCAGGTAAGATTCAAGAAAGCCGCTATTTCCAGAACATCGACATCAGTCTTTTGAAGGAACTTCTTCGCCAAGGAGAGATTGTCAATTTTAAGGCGGAAGAACACCTGATCCGCGAAAGTGAAGACCGAAAACCAGAAATCTATGTCCTCATAGAAGGTTCCCTGGCGGTCCTTTCACGGGAAACCTTTTTGATGAGATTGGAAAAGGCAGGTGACATGGTGGGTGAAATGTCGATCCTGGATGACCGTGAAAAAAACACAACCAGCGTGGTGGCGGAAACGGAATCCACAGTAATTGCTTTTTCCCACAATCTTTTCGAGGTGGAACCTGGTGCTTCACGGGTTTCAGTGGTTTATCTCATTTTCACGCACATCCTCAGTGAGAAACTTCGTATCACCTCCGCTAGAGTGATGCTGGAGGGAAATGTTCGGGAAGAGGATAACTCCCAGCCTCAATTGGCATTGGTCGAAGGGGACAATCTGTTAAGGGAGCAGTTTGCATCGTTGATCGAAAAGAACTGGGAAAACGTCCAACTGGAAACGTATGAAACCCCCCAAACATTTCTTCAATCAGAAAATCAACTGATCGACCTGCTCATCATGGATCCTGGATCATCCCAATCCATGAATGAGATCCGCGACTGCATTCTTGTTTCCAAGCAGCGTGCAAGAGCCATTATGATTGTCAGTGATTTTGCCGAGGACACTGAAAACCGAAGACTATTGTCACAATGGGGAGTTTTCGAATTTTTAGCCAAGCCCTGCCCCGAGTTCGATTTTGAACATGCCCTGAACCGTCAACGAGTCATTCACTACCGTGAGCGTGAATTAAAACGTGTGGAAGAGGCTGCAGATACAGATCGTCTGACGGGCCTTGCAAACAGGAGGAGGTTGGATGAATTCGTTGAAGCCTTGGTGACCCTCTATCCTGAGGAGCGTGCGCCGTTCTCACTCGTCATCAGCGATGTTGATAATTTCAAACATTACAATGACACACACGGTCACCAGATGGGCGATGTTGTATTGGCCAGAATATCAGGAATTCTCAAAAATCGGGTGAGACGTGGAGATCTTGCCGCACGTTTTGGAGGTGAAGAGTTTGTGGTCATCCTTCCCAAATGCGGCAGTGAAAATGCGATGCGTATTGCAGAACAGCTTCGTGTTGCCGTCGAAGAGGAGGATATTCCCTACCAGGATCAGCAACCGCTTGGAAACCTGACTGCCACCTTCGGAGTGGCGACTTTTCCCGAAGATGCGGATGATGTGGAAACACTTCTGAAAAAAGCAGATGACTGCCTTTATAAAGGAAAAGAATCCGGTCGGAATGTGGTCATCAGTGCTTCCAACCTCAGTTCCTGAAAGTTTCAATAAAAAAAACTTGTTTTCCTGGTAATTGGGCTATATATTAATGTGTTTTGTTAATGAACACTTGGACACGCTTTTAGATCTGAAGGAATGAGAACGGTTTTCCCTAGAAAAGAAGATTTTATTGATGGCACCAGACCTCGTGATTGGTGGGTAGTGGATGCGGAAGGACAGACACTTGGACGCTTGGCAACCAGGATTGCAAATGTATTACGCGGCAAGCATAAACCGATTCATTCATATCATGTGGACACCGGAGATTTCGTGGTCGTCTTGAACGCAGGGAAGATCCGTGTGACAGGCAACAAGGAACGTGAAAAAATGTACCATCATCACACCGGTTATCCTGGTGGGATCAAATCTGCACGATTTTCAGAACTTCGTGAAAAGAAACCAGAACAGATGGTCTACAATGCTGTCAAGGGCATGATGGCAAAAAACGCCCTCAACCGTCACGCGCTCAACCGCCTTAAAGTCTATAATACTTCGGAACATCCTCACGAAGCACAAAAACCAAAACAGCTTTCCATCTGAAATGAACACCCCCACCATCCAGTATTACGGAACCGGCCGCCGAAAATCATCTGTGGCTCGTGTTTTTGTCAGGCCCGGAACAGGAAAAATTACCGTTAATAAAAAAAAACTGGATGACTACTTCGGCAGGGAAACCCTGAAGATGATCGTTCGCCAACCTCTTGAGATCATTGAAAGCCACAACCAGTTTGATATCTTCATTAATGTCAATGGCGGTGGGCTCTCCGGTCAGGCCGGAGCGATCCGTCATGGATTGTCCAGAGCTTTGGTGGTGGCAGTCGAAGATTCCCGCAGTACCTTGAAAAAAGCGGGAATGCTCACACGTGACGCCCGTGAAGTGGAACGTAAAAAATACGGCAAACCTGGAGCCCGTAAAAGCTACCAATATTCAAAACGCTGATTCAGACGCGTTTGGTTCCTGCCCTGCCTTGCGGGGTTCTTATATAGTCTCCCTCCTTTTTAACGGAACATTTCGTTCCGATGTCCTTCAATGTTTTTGAAAAAGTGGATGCGCTGACTTCCATTGGTTTGGTTTTGTGGACCTTGGTTTCACTGGGATTGACGCTGAATGTCATCCATCCTCTGATGAATCGTGACAAAGCCAAACCACTCAACCTCCTATTGGGATTTGGTCTTGGGTGGATCATTGGGGAATTGGCTCCACAGTGGATCCTTCTCAACATGGGAGGTTTTCTTCTATTGCAGATTTTTAGTGATCTGGAACCAATCGTCTTTTTTGGGTTGTTAGGAATCCATTCTATTTTGTGGCTTTTTCTCATCATCCGGCTTTGGCTTATCCTCAACCTTCCTCAACGGTTGGAAGAACAGATGCAGAACCAGCTTGGTCAGTTCTTCCTGAAAACAAGTACGCGGAATCCTCCACCGCAGTCATTCGCTCAAGTGGACTGGAAATCCTTGTGGCTGCCTGCAAGCATCTTCAGCAATCCAGAGATTGAGGTGGAATTTAATCGTAAATTCGAAGCTGAGCCGGGTTTAAAATTGCAATTGGACCTTTATCGTCCACGTGAATCAGGGAAGAACCGGCCCATGTTGATCCAGATTCATGGTGGAGGTTGGGTGATCGGCAGCCGGCGCCAGGGGGCATTCCTTTTAAGCCGCATGGCTTCACGTGGTTGGGTCTGTTGTTCGATCGACTACCGTTTCAGCCCGGAAATCCGGATGCCGGAACATTTGATCGACTGTAAGCGTGCTTTGAAGTGGATCCGAAGTCATGCCCAGGATTTGGAAATCGATCCGGATGCAGTGTTTGTGACCGGTGGTTCTGCAGGTTCCCATCTGGCGTTGATGATGGCTCTCACAGCCAACCACCCCAAATTCCAACCCGGGTTTGAGGAGGTGAACACCCGAATTCAGGGTTGGGTTGGGTTTTACGGAGCTTTTGACATGCATTCCGCCTTTGAAAATCACCATCGAGAAAATGCACGCAGGAAACTGCTGGAGGTCGTGATGGGAGGAACTCCTGATACCCATCCAGAGGTTTTCCGATTGTCTTCACCCTTTCAATGGTCTTCAAGGGAGATCCCACCGGGGATGATGCTTCAGGGCGGACACGACACCTTGATTCCGATGGAGGAGGCCGTGCAGATGCAACTTTACTTGCAAAAGCAGGCAGAGGAAAAACAGGTCCTTCTCAAGGTTCCACTGGCACAGCATGGGTTTGACATTTTCCCTTCGATTACGGCACAGTGCGTGGTGCCTTTTGTGGAACGCTATCTGGTAGAGCAGTACCAAAAACTCCAGCAGAAAAGAAACGATGAACACTGAAATCCTGAACAAAAAGGAAACCATTGACGAATCAGAAGCCCTGGTGCTTTGTGAAGAAAATGAAGGCTTGGTTACCCTGACTTTGAATCGTCCTCGTCAGTTCAACGCCTTGTCTGAAGAGGTGTTAGCAGCTTTGCAACAGGAACTCGACCGAATCGCTGAGGATCAGAATGCCAGGCTGGTGGTGATCGCTGGAAATGGAAAGGCCTTCTGTGCAGGTCATGATCTGAAACAAATGCGTGCCTGCAGGGAAGAGGACTATTACCGAACACTCTTCAAACAATGCAGCAAAATGATGCTGACCCTGAATCAAATGCCTCAGCCTGTGATTGCAAAAGTTCAGGGGATTGCTACGGCGGCAGGTTGCCAGTTGGTAGCTGCCTGTGACCTGGCTGTTGCCTCTGATGATTCCCGCTTTGCCACCTCAGGGATCAACGTTGGGTTGTTCTGTTCCACACCTTCGGTCCCTGTCAGTCGGAATTTGGGACGTAAACAGGCCATGGAACTTCTACTCACCGGAAATTTTATCGATGCCCATACCGCCCTTCAATGGGGGCTGGTGAACCGCGTCGTCCCTGCCTCACGACTGGATCAGGAAGTAGACGATCTTGCGGGATCCATCATGTCCAAGTCCTGGGTTGCCGTAGCGACTGGAAAACGGATGTTCTACAAGCAACTAGAATTGCCTCTCGAATCTGCCTACGACTATGCCTCAGGAGTGATGGCTGGAAACATGATGGCCGATGACGTTGCTGAAGGAGTGGACGCCTTCATGCAAAAACGACCTCCAGTTTGGAAGGATCGCTGAATTAGCCAAACCGTCCAAAAATTGAACTCATCTATTTTGTATTCTGGGCTGTAAAGCATTGAAATCAATCTCTTGGGATCAGATGCTTTGGTCATGTTCATTTTGAATCCTTGTTGTGTGATCATGGGGATTAGTTCCAACGTCAATAGCATTGTTAAATCACCATGTCTTTACATCAGGCGATCTTGGATGAAGATAAAGAGGTGATCATTGAGTTGTTGGATGCTGGTCATTCAGTAGAAAATCTCAACAGCGCTGGTTGGTCTCCTTTGCTGCTAGCAGTAGTATGGTGAAGATTCTCCTTGATCATGGTGCTAGAACCAGAATGTAAGATGGATTCGGCTAAACAACTTATACCTGGGGCAACGAATTCGGAGGCCCGGAACTGTTTGATTTATTGCTGATGGAAGGAGGATGATTCCCTCTATATATTGTCCTTTCAATTAGGCAGATAGAGCGATGGATTGTTCCTGATTTTCTAAATAAAGGGGAAAACGGATGAAGAAGGTAGTCCCCTGGTTGGGTTTGCTTTCGACACGGATGTTACCGTGGTTTTGAGTGACCAGTGTGTATGCAAGCGCCAATCCCAGGCCGGACCCCTGCTTCCTGGTTGTGAAGAAGGGCTCGAAGATCAGATCAAGATGCTCAGAAGGAATGCCTACCCCTGTATCGGCTACGGAAAAAACAATTTGAGATTCATCAGAAAGTTGTTTGTTCCTCTTGATTTCCAAATTGAGGGTTCCACCTTCAGGCATGGACTGTAGGGAGTTGACCACAAGATTCAAGAGCACCTGTTGAATCTGTTGTGCATCTACGTGTATTAAGCCGGGATTCGAATCGGTAGAGATGTTTACATGCACCCCCTTCGCTTTGGCCTCACCTTCGATCAGCATCTTGAGTCCGGAGAGGATATCTTCAGGGAGGTGGGGAAGGATTTCCGGAGGGGAGGGTTTGCCGAATGTGTTCAGATCACGTGTGATTTTACTCAATCGCTGAATTTCAGAAACAATCAGTTCCAGTTGCTGCCATTGTGAACTGTTCTCGGAGAAGTCTTCCTGGATGGACTGGGCAGTGATTCGGATTGCTCCTAAAGGGTTGCCAACCTCATGAGCGATTCCAGCAGTGAATCGTCCGAGGGTAGAAAGTCTTTCAGCACGTATCAGTTCTGATTTAAGATTTTGTTCACGGCGTTCCATCAATTCTTTTTCAGTGATGTCGTAAAGGATGTAGAGGGCATAAACAATCTCTCCAGAATGATTGTGGATCGGTGATATCCGCCCTAGAAAAATTCTTTCATGCCCATCCAGACAGTTGATTTCCTTGGAAGGTTGTTCAAGCACCTGGTGCTGGAAGACTTTTTCGAGATCTCCACATTGTTTTTCTGGCAAACAATTTCCACAATAGCTCAGTTCTTCCGAAAGGAGTTCACAACAGTTTCTTTCACTGGTTGGATTGAAGTGGTTCAACTTCTGCTGGAAATAATCATTGCACCAGACCACCTTATGACTTCGATCGATGAGGAGCATCCCTGCTCCAATGCCTTCGACAACCCGTTCCAGTTTTTCTTTTTCCAAAATGATTTCCTGGGTCCGGAGTTCGATCAGGTTTTCAAGGCTGCTTTGATGTTCTCGGATCTGAAGGTCACGTGATTCAAGGGAAGTGGCCATCATGGTGAAATCCTGAGCTAAATCTTCTAGTTCATCATTGGTACGGACCGGGATCCGAATGTCGTAGTCCCCTACCGCGATGCGTCTGGCACCTTCACGCAGTTGAAGCAACGGGCGGTAGAAATGCCTGGCGGCAAGGAGGCCAAATCCGAGAGCCACCATGATGCAGATAAGAAGGATGGCAATACTATAGCCACCAAATATGATGAAGGGGCTGATGATTTTATCCTGTTCCCCCTCCAAAACGAGGTGCCAGTGTTCTCCTTCATGCAGGGAGGTAGGAATGACTGGATAATCAACCATGAATTCTGACAGAGAAGTACGGATATGATGGTTTCCAGAAATTTCAGACCCAATCAATTTTATAATCCTAGGGTCAGTATTTTTCTCATCGTTCAAGAATAGGTCGAAAATTCCATTCTTCTGGCTACCCGAAGCGAGGATCTTTCCTTGTTTGTCAACAAGGTGGAGTCTTTCGTAGTTCATTGAGGGAGTGCCCTGAAGCACTTCCAGCAGGGATCGAGCATAGACATTGATGATGAATATTCCCTCCCTTTGCCCTTTGAACTCTAAGGGTGTTGCATAACGGAAGACTGGCAACAGTGGTGTTTCCACCATCCCATGCTCAATATTGTAGTCCATCTGTGAGACGAACATTTGCCCTGCTTCAAGTTCAATCGCCTGCTGGAAATAATAACGGTGCACTTTCATCTGAAGGGCCGTTGGAGGAAGAGCATATGCAGATCCCCGTTTGTGTTCGATTCGGATTACTTCCATTCCTTGACGATCAAGAAATCTAAGTTGGTGATAAAAAGGATTGTGCTGTGCGAGCATCAGTAACTGCAGTTCAACCCTTTTTCGGTATTCCTCTTCTCTGGTATGACCTTTCATGCTGAAGTATTCATGAAGTTGAGGAGACTTGGTAAAACGAATCAGGTCCCCCCCCATAGTTTCCAGAAAGTCGTCAACCCGGCTTCCGATGGTTAGAGCATCACTGCGCAGAGTGTTTAGGGATAATTTGCGCAGTTCATTGAGTCCGACCAAGGAAGAAAACAGAAAGAACGAGATCAGTGGAATGGTTGCCAGTCCGATCGTAAGAATCAGCAACTTCAGTCGGATCGGAATCCGCCCGAAAAGGTGATTGAGATCCTTCATTTTAGGAACTCATGATTCAGAATAATCATGCCTTGAAAGTCGACATGATGGTCTACTGAAGGATTGAGATGAAAGTCATGAAGTTCAAAAAGGATTCTCAGGCCAAAAGCATCTGAAAGATACCTTGTGGACCTTGGAATAATATACCGGCCAGGGAGGAAAAACCTGGGAGTGACTTTTACCATCCACAATAATCCCATGTAACTATAAAGAAATTTATTTTTGAGCCTCCTGGTTATCCTTTGTATCACATCATTTTTGTTTCGGGAAGGGTTAGTGAAATGTATAGAAAATAAAGACAGGGTTTGTTTAAAATACTAATATCGTTTAAATATTCTTTCGCGAGTAATCTAAATTGTTTCAAAGTTGTGCATCCACACCCCAGTGTCACCTGAAAAAGACAATATCATTGCTGAGATGAGAATTAGGATTGCTCAAACTCCGGAAAAAAGCATTATCATAGTATTATGACAAACGGAACAGGATATGATGCTCTAAAAGCCCGTACCTTTTTCATCCCTGCTCTTATGATTTTATAGGGGATTCCATTAGAGAATGTTCCCCAAACACGTTTTTGCACAAAAGGAAAGAAACATATCAATGGGGTCATACTTCGTTGATTATGTCCTTAATGGTCTGAATACCCCGGATCAGGGATTCCTTATGGATGTCAGATGGTATTTCGACGTCTGTGCTCAGTAAAAAAAGCCGGGATTCCCTGGCTATGTTCAAAATCTCCTGTTGTTCTAAAAAATTCTGGATTTCCTTGGGGTCCTTTTCGAGTAAAGAGACTGGTAGGGATAACGACAGCCTTTTTGTGTTTCTTTTGTTGTCAGGTAAAGATCCTACGGGAAAAATGATTTCATCGACAATCTTTCCCAGTTGGTCCGTATTTTCAGGATGCCATTGACCTAACATCAGCAGTGGGGAGAGGTCATAAAACTTTGCGGTATTCCAGAGCGGGGCATAGCAACGGCGGAGACGTTTCACTACTTCATTGTCAAGCTGCGGAAGAATATTTTCGTGGACCACCAACATATCCGCTCCTGCGTCTCCCAAAGCCTTTGTGAAAGTCACCACGGCCCGGGCAGATTTTCCAAGCAGTTCCGGGTCCTGACAGGCCTCTTCCGCGGTCATGCCGGCCAACTGCGCAGTCAACGTGACGGGTCCGGGAATGATGTTCAGAAGAAGGGTGTTCGGCAGGAGGATGCTGAGCCTCCGAGTGACATCGAGGGCCGTTGCCACACGTCCGGTTTGAGAAAGCCTTTCCGTGAGAGTTTCCATGTCATCCTGGAAACCCCCAGTGTGTGTGAGGCAGGGTGGGGAACGATCCCGCGACACGCTGCACCCGAAAACCTCTGCCAGGAGCAGGGGGTCGCCCTGGCTGACGACGCCGTCACATTGGAAAAAATTGTGAATGGTGCGCAGGGAATTGGAAAGCTTGGTGGGATCCTCCAGAAACTCGCTTACAGGCAGGCCCTCTAACTCTGCGCCAAAAGAAAAAACCCAGGGGATGAACAGGCCCCCTTCCCTGATGCGCTGTCTTTTTTCTCGGGTCAGTATGAACTCCTAAAATTTGAAGGGCCGCACAGGATGAATCTACGGATTGGGAGGGAATACCGCTTAACTCAACCTGAAATTATCTTATTACGGATTATCCTGTCTTCCTGTCAATTTCCCTGAAATTCTACTATGGCCTGAATGGCGGCGCAACGATCCCGGCATCGGGCCAGGTCCCATAGAATTTCAACAGGGATTCGTCCATCTGCTGTCCGAGCCAATCTTGTTCAAACTCGTCATAAGTTTTGGCCTGCTGAATTCGATTTTGACGCTCTTCCTGTCGAGCGGTCTCAGTACCTTCTTGATCCAGTTTCAACGTTTCCGTATTGTACTGAGCTTTGTACACGTTTTGCGCCGACCAGTCGGAAATGATTTGATCCTTGATATCCTGGATGACTAATTCCGGCTCGCGTTCCAACGGGTCTCCGTATCCGGCTCCTCCTGTGGCAAACCCGAAAGTGATGACATCATTTTGATTCACCGGACGGGTGGCACGTCCGAAAAATTCATTTTGCCAGTCGCCGCCGATACTTTTTTCTTTGAGCATCGGAAAAAGTTCCAAACTCAAACCATTGCCTTCTTTCATTTGTTCCATCAAGTCGGCATTGGAAATGCTGATTCCAGGAACTGTACAGGGTGCATAACCGCCAAACATGGGTTGCGGAGTCTGCATTTTACTGTTGTCTGAAATCGCCATGAAAAACAAATACGGCACATGGTGCGCCACCCAGATTTGCACCGTTCCCACGCCCCCACGATATTTGCCGTGTCCGCATGAATCTTTCCAGTGATTGGAAAGCGGGATAAATAAGGGTAGATCATTTTCCATTTCTTCAATATCCGGAGTCCTTCCGTATACACACCAAGGAAAACCGAAGGCATTCACCCCATCCATTTCCGGTCTACCACCCTGTCCTTCGCTGTTGAGCGAATAGGCCAGCATGTCCGCAAAAGGCAGGTTCCACTGGGAAAGTCCGGCGACCACCATCGCGTTTCCTGCATTCCCTTGAGAAGCACACGACTGTCTCCACATATTGTTGGTGCTAAACATCATTTTGCCGAAGACGTTGTGAACGCCACTCATGATTCCTGTGGCAATCATGACGGAACAACTGGTCGCTGCCCGTGCATCCGGATTGAGACAACTGCCCGGAGGAAAGACGAAATCGATGGGCGCAAAGGTGGCGCTGCTGATGGGCAGATCATGAAACACATATTCATACACATAATTCGCGACGTGTCCGACCGCCGCCTGCACATGCGCGTTGTAGGAATAGGGATTTTCCGGGGAGGTTCCACTGAAATCCATGGTCAGCGAGTCCCCTTTCTTTTCCAGAGTCATGTGGCTGTTTCGCACCAGGCCTACCTCAAAACCGACACCATCGCCGAAATTGACACATGTGTATTTGCCGTCGGGCCAACTGCTGATTCGCTTGCGCGCACCTTCTTCGGAGACCATCAGCATTTTGCGGAACAGCCCGACTACATAATCACGTCCACGTTCCTCTGCCAGTTCAACGATGCGATTGAGTGAACGGTGCGCAGAAGTCGCCCGCGCCTTTAAGTCGATCACCAGCATTTGCGGTGCACGAATACCGAAGGCACTCATTGTTTCTACAAAATCTTCACGGATTTCATAGTTTTCCCCAATCTTAGTCGGCGGACAATTGAGTCCTTCCATGAAACGCGAAGTGGCGTTGATTGGCATTCCACCAGGTTCGCTGGCTCCAGTTTCAGTGGTATGAACAGCAGCTCCGGTCCAGGCAATCAGTTCACCTTCATAAAAAACCGGCATCAATACCACTTCGTCAGGATTGTGAATTCCTCCGTAAAGCGCATCGTTGGTGAACCAGATATCTCCTTCTTTGATGCCAGGATTATCCTGGTACGAATTGAGGATGAACTTGATCAGGATGGGCTGGATGATGGCGTGTAGATAAGTTCCGCAGCTGGCATTCGCCAAATCGCCTTTAGCTGTGAAAAGAGCAACCATCGAATCTCCCGCAATCCCCATCATGCTCCGTGAGGAACGGACGAAAACCTCCATCGCTTCATCCAGGATGTTGTTGGTTCGTTCAAAACCGACCTCGTAATCGCCTGGCCCCAATGTGTCGACGCAACGCAGTTCGTCATCATCCGCAGGCACTACCTTGATCATTGCCAGTTTTTCATCAGCAGTGGGAATAGTCATTTTTTCTCCTTATCAGTCTGAAAATGTCACATAAAAAATATGGAAATAACATTGTGAATGAGGTTTTAAGCCCGTTCGATTCGGGCAAATAAATGTTCATCAACGCGGCAGATATAACCTGGTGGAACCACCAGTGTTGTATATTCCGTTTCCAGAATGGAAGGTCCTGATATTTGGTTGCCTGCTTTGAGTTTGGAATAATCGTAAACCAGAGTTTCCTCGAATCCTCCGTTACCCCAGAAGCATGGTCGTTTTGTGCGCAGGGCCTCCGATGGGTCCGGGCCTGCAACCGGATATTCCGGAATATCCGGCACCTCTGTCGGAATGGAGGCTGTGAGGACGAAACTCTCCACGTAAACACCGCCATCGGGATGACAGACAAGTGGGCTGAAGGCGTTGCTGAATTCCTGTTCGAACTCATCATAAACCGCCTTCATGTCGGCTTCTGAATTGACGTGCAAAACAGGTGAACTTGAGCGCTTCCGGTGAACTTGCCCGCCGTAAAGCATATCCAGTTCCAGGCGGAATACCGCATCGTCCACGGGCATTCCTTCGCCGGCAAGTTCCTTCTTTGCCCGTTCAATAAGCAAATCGACCACACCGTTGAAATCGTCGTAATTTGTGCCGAACTTGCGGGTCCCGGGTTCCATCAAAACAAAACGCCGTGAGTTTTCGTAGATGTGCATGACATCCATCACGGATGAACCATGCGCGGAAAAAACGGGAGAAAACGGAAAAACAACCGCCGTCGGAATATCGCCCATGTATCCCGCCACATGCGTTGGACCGCCACCGCCAATGGCAAAAAGAACAAAATCCCTGGGATCGTAGCCGCGCAGGTGAATTTCCTTGCGGATGGCGGTACCCATGTTCTCGTCCACAATTTTGCGAATCAGTATTGCCGCCTCTTCAACCGAGACCCCAAGGGGGTCGGCGATCTTTGACTTAATCGTTTCCTCGGCTTTCTTTTTGTTCAGTAGCATCTGTCCGCCGAAATAATAATCTTCATCAAGATAACCCAGCACTAGGTCCGCATCCGTAACCGTTGGTTCCTCTCCACCCTGGTCATAGCAGGCCGGCCCTGGATACGCCCCGGCGCTTTGAGGCCCAACCTCCACCCGGTTGCCGAGCATTTTGTTGACCGAAGCAATCGAACCTCCACCTGCGCCGATGGACATGGTCTGCAGCATGGAGATGCCAACCATCCAGCGGTCCAGGATGGGGCGGAAGTCGTAGTTCCGCACACTCTGATCTACCACCAGTCCAATGTCGAAACTCGTGCCGCCGACATCACAGGCGATCACGTTTTTGTAACCGAGTCCCTGGGCCAGTTTGTGTGAACCGATCAGGGCTGCTACAGGACCTGCGCTGTAGGTGCGGACGGCGTCCGTTTTGAAGACTTCTGCCATTCCTCCGGAATTGTGAACCATCATCAACGGGCCTTTGTATTGGTAATCCCGGAGACGGTCCCACATGGCCGCGAGTTCCATCTGCATGGCCCGGAAAAGGTAGGCATCGAGGATGGCCGTCATCGAACGTTGATATTCACCGGAACGGCCGATGACATCACTCGCCAGCACCACCGGCATGTATCCAAGGGTGTATTCTTTGTACTCTTCCCGGATGATCTGTTTGATCCTTCGCTCATGGGAGGGATTCACAGGAGACCAAAGCAGGGAGACCACAAAACCACGTACTCCCTGGTCAACCAGGTACCTCACTTTCTGACGCACGTCTTCCTCGTCCAAAGGTCGAATGACCTGCCCGAAAGAATCGACCCGTTCTTTGACCCCGACTATCAGTTCCCGTGAAATGAGAGGCTCCGGTTTTTTCTGCGGTGCCAGGTTTCGCCTTTCCGAAACACGGGTGCCATCTACCCATTGCGCGCCCTTGCCGATGAGCACGGCATCTTCGTGTCCCTCGGTCGCGATCAACCCCAAACGCGGGCCCTTGCGTTCGATCAGGCGGTTCATGGCAACGGTGGTGGAATAGCGTACCAGTCCCACCTCGGGAAGCAGTTCTTCAGGCCCCATTTCGAGTTCTTTTCCAGCTTCTTCGATGACATTGAGAAAACAGGCCGAAAGGTCATGCGGAGTCGTAGGAGTCTTCTTGAGAATCGTTTTCCCGTTATAATTCAGCACCATGTCGGTGAAAGTCCCGCCCACGTCGATATCAATCGTATTCATACTCATGCTATTACCTC
>Ga0208766_1000069_pt1 | contig 54136 bp, 45 predicted proteins | sample ETN01SmetaG_3_FD_185792 | JGI IMG/M metagenome (GOLD analysis project Ga0208766, IMG submission 185792) | Marine microbial and viral communities from oxygen minimum zone, Eastern Pacific Ocean - ETNP2014F12-01SV263 (SPAdes) (version 2) | ecosystem: Environmental > Aquatic > Marine > Oceanic ... | reverse complement strand
TTTTCACCCACATGTATAAGACCATTTAAAAAAGTACCGTTAGTTAAAACGACAGATTTTGCCTCAATCTCTAACCCTAAGGTTGTTGTTACACCCACCACCGTGTTTTTTTTAACTTTTATTCCCACAACCATTTCTTGCCAAAAATCTACATTTTTGTTGTTCTCTAATAATGATCGCCACTTTTCAGCAAACAACACCCTGTCGTTTTGTGCCCTAGGAGACCACATTGCGGGTCCCTTTGAAAGGTTTAACATTCGAAATTGGATTGTGCTTTGGTCTGTAATAACGCCGGTGTTTCCACCTAACGAGTCAATTTCTCTTACAATTTGACCCTTAGCAACACCACCTATTGCTGGGTTGCATGACATTTGAGCTATAGTTCCCATATTCATGGTTACCAATAAAACTTTAGACCCCATGTTGGCCGCAGCCGCAGCCGCTTCACACCCTGCGTGTCCAGCACCAACCACAATTAAATCGTATTTAGTAAACATTTTTGAGGGTTCCACGTGGAACTTTAATTTTTTCTGTACAAAGAAAGATATTTATTTTCTTTTGATGTCATAATCTCTTTTTCTTTTTTTGTTTTGTCTTTATAACCAAAAAGGTGAAGTGTTCCATGAATAATGGTTCTGATTAACTCAGAGTCTTTTTCTTGTTTGTATTTTATTGCGTTATCTGCCACCCTATCCACGCTTATATAAACATCACCCTCTATGTTTTTGTTGTCTTCTGAGAAATCAAAAGTAATAACATCTGTAAAATAGTCGTGGTTTAAGTGTTTTTTGTTTATTTCTAAAAGGTATTCGTCTGAACAAAAAATTAAATTCAAAAAACTTAAGTCTTTTTTTTCGCTTAAACAAAGTTGTTTAATTAACACTCTAATTTTTTTTTTGTTTGGTATAGAGAAAGATTTTTTCTCAGAGAAGAAGTTTGTGAGGAACATGGATTAAAGTTTAAAAAACATCTCTATTGTTCTTCCTCCACGTTTAAACTTTATTTTATCTGATAAATTTTTAATTAAAAAAACACCCCTTCCTTTAATTTTTTCAATGTTTTTTGGGTTTGTTGGGTCGGGTAGGTTTTTGTGATCAAACCCAAACCCCTCATCTTCTACAACAAAGCGGACACTTTTTTTGTTTTTCTTTAACTCTAATTTCACCTTTTTGGTTTTATCTTCTTTGTTTCCGTGTACAATAGCGTTATTCACAGCTTCTGTTACCGAAACTAATACATTTCCATAAACATCTTCTTTGATGTTTATTTTCTCGCTTATATTTTCTATGAAACTTTCCACCACAGAAACATTTTCTTTAATTGAGGGTATTTTTACCACCATAATAATGTTATCGTATAAAACAAATGCTTTTAGTTTTTTAATTTACTTAAGCTAATATTATACGAAATAACAATCCAAATAGTTATAAAAAGATAAGTTGGGAATTAATTACCAGCTGTTCCTAGTGCTGTTGTTGCGCACCTAAAACCAATTGTTGCTGATGATGAGTCTTGATCTAAAAACCGCCTTGTTCCTGGAGACAACCACATTGCACCGTCTGACCAAGAACCACCCTTAAAGACCCTCGACTCATTGTTTATCATTGAGTTGAAGTTTTCTGAGTCATAATCTTCTTCAGAATCTAAAAAGTCACTTTTTCTTATAGGGTTTAAATCCTCCATGTCTTGAAAGTTTAAAGGTCTGTATATGTCAAAAACCCATTCATTAACGTTTCCAGCCATGTTATATAAACCAAAATCGTTTGGGGCGTATTCATATATAGAGACAGTTACAAAGCCAGCATCATTAAGAGCTCCTGCAATACCAGCGTAGTCACCCCTACCTCTTTTAAAGTTCGCTTGAAACTTACCAACACTTCCTCTATTTGAACTTCTTATTGTTCTTCCATCCCAAGGGTATAACCTTCTTTGTGTTTGGTTTTCATCTAACCACTGGTCTCCAATTTGTCCGTAAGCAGCGTATTCCCACTCAGCTTCTGTTGGGAGCCTAAACTCAGGAAGATAAATACCAGACTCTACTGGAGGGATATCCCCATCTATATAATCTTCTTCACCATAATACTCCATTGCTCTTTGTTTGTTTACAGCTTCCGTTCTCCACCTACAGTAGTCCATTGCTTGATTCCAACTAACACCAACAACAGGATAATACCTAAAACCAGGATACCTTAAATAGTTGCTTACATAAGGTGTGTTAAATGCTAATTCTTTTTCCCATACCGTTGTGTCTGGAAGGGCATTTTCATAAAAAGTTTCACTCGAGTCTCTTCTTGCGTAATGAAGGTATTCTAACCAATGAACGTTAGCAATCTCTGTTTGGTCTAAATAAAAAGATTGAACCGTAACTGTTCTCTCAACATTATCGTGTGTGTAAAAAACATCTTCTTCATATGTACCAAGAACAGCTCGACCACCTTGAACAAGTATTTGGTTTGGTCCTGGTGTTTGGCCTCCAAAATCAGAAACAACAAAACCCTCTTCCTCCTCCTCTGCGCTGGCGTCTGAAAAGTAATCTAAATTTGTTGTTGTACTTGTTGACCCCGGGTTTCTAGCTGAAGGATTTGATTTACCAAAAGGTAAAACGGAACAAGATTCAACTGTTAAAATTATGATTACAAAATAAAAAAACCTTTTTATCACGATAATTTGCTTTTTAATTTTTATCAAAAATACAAAAAATTAAGTTCTTGAAAACAAATAACCCATAAACTCCACTCTTATTGTGCTTATTTTTTTATTTTTTTTAAAAAATCAAGCGTTTTGTTGATAGAAAAGGCAGCTAACACATTAATTATTATTTGATCTTTTTTTTCATTTACCGTGGTTTTGTAGCGCAATTCGTTTAAATAATTTAAAATGTAAACAAAACCCTCTTGGTTTTGATTGGTCTTACTTGTGTTGTTGTAATAAACAAATTTCATTTTATTTTTCTTTATAATTATTTTATCAACACCAAAAAATGAACCTATTTTTTTTATTTTCATAACCCTTATCAAATTACAAACCTCTACAGGAAGAGACCCAAACCTGTCAGTTAAAGCGGAGGTAACCTCATTATAAAGTCCTAATTTTGATTTTTCTTCTAAAACACCATATGCTTTTAACCGTTCGTTGGAGTTAGAAATATATTTTTTTGGTATAAAAGCCTTTTCGTAAACATCCACCAAACAAGAGTGGTTTATTAACGCTTCTTGTAATTTGTTTTTGTTAAAACTTTTAGGTTTTTCTATATCCCTTAATGCTTCATCTAAAATTTTATTATACGCGTCAAACCCAAGGTCGTTTATAAAGCCACTTTGTTCTCCCCCTAAAAGGTTTCCTGCGCCCCTAATATCCAAGTCTTTAAGTGCAATATTTAACCCATCTCCTAAATTTGAAAACTCCTCAAGAGCAATCAACCTTTTTTTAGCATCAATGTTCAAGCTAGACAATCTAGGAACTAAAAGACGACAAAAAGCTTTTCTGTTAGACCTACCAACCCTACCTCTCATTTGGTGTAAATCCGACAAGCCAAACATATGTGCTTGGTTTATTATAATTGTGTTAGCGTTAGGTATGTCTAAACCAGACTCTATAATGTTGGTTGACACAAGAACATCAAACCGTCCATCAATAAAATCTAAAATTGTTTTTTCTAACAAATCCCCTTTTTGTTGTCCATGGGCTACAGCAACCTTAGCATTCGGGATAAGTTTTTGAATTATATTAGCTATTTCATAAATATTTTCAACTCGATTATGAACAAAAAAAGTTTGTCCAAACCGAGACATTTCGTTATTAATAACATCCCTTATTTCATCCTCATTAAACTGTATAATCTCTGTGTGAACAGGTTGTCTATTTGTGGGCGCAGTTCTAATTATACTTATATCCCTTACACCAATCAACGAAAAATGCAAAGTCCTAGGAATGGGTGTTGCTGTTAATGTTAAACAATCTAAGTTAAGTTTTCTTTTTTTAATTTTTTCTTTTAAAGCAACACCAAACTTTTGTTCTTCATCTACTATTAATAAACCAAGATCTTTAAATTGTATTTTGTTGCTTAAAACAGAATGCGTTCCAATTAAAATATCAATGGAGCCTAAAATGAGTTTTTTAGAAATTTCTTTTTTGTCTTTATTAGACCGAAATCTTGATAAATAATCTACATTAACAGGAAAGTTTTCAAGCCTTTTTGTAAATGTTTTAAAATGTTGAAAGGCAAGAATGGTTGTTGGAACTAAAATCAACACTTGTTTGTTAGAACACACAGCTTTGAAGGCAGCTCTTACTGCAATTTCTGTTTTTCCAAAACCAACATCACCACAAACCAACCTATCCATAGGAAAGGAGCTTTCCATGTCTTTTTTTACATCTTCCGTTGTTTTTAATTGGTCCGGCGTGTCTTGATAAACAAAAGATGACTCTAACTCAATTTGTAAATAAGAGTCTTTTTGAAAAACAAAACCCACACTTTCTCTTCTTTTTAAATACAAACCAATAAGATCTTCAGCTAAATCAACAAGCTTTCTTTTTATTTTTTTCTTTTTATTATCCCAATCTTTTGAACTAAGGTTGTTAAGCTGAGGGGAGGAGTCTCCACCAGAGTACTTTGCTATTTTATGAAGAGAGTTAATGTTTATATAAACAACATCGTTATTTTTATAAACAACCCTTAACACCTCATGTTCTATATCATTTGTTTTAATCTTTTCTAAACCAACAAACCGACCCACGCCGTGGTCTATATGAACAACATAGTCACCGGTACTAAGTTCAGACCGGTCTTTAATTGGGTTTTTTTGTTTTTTAGCAAATTTTGGTTGAAAGGTGTGTTTATAATATCTATTGAAAATTTGGTGGTCAGTATAAAAAACAAGTTTGTTTTCATGGTCAACAAAACCCTCACTCAGCTTTGAAATCAACTTGTTTATTTTTGTTATTAAACCAATAGACTCAAAATAAGAGGTTAATCTCAAAACCTGTTCTTCTGATTGGAAGGAGATATAAATTAAATAACCTTTTTCCTCTAAATCTTTTAAATCATCAGCTAATAAAGAAAGGTTTTTGTTGAAATTAGGCTGTGAGGAAGATTTAAAATGAACTTTGTGAGAATTAGAAAGGGTGTTGTTTTGCGTTTCTGTTATCATAAAACTACCAATTTCATCAAGAAAGCTTTTTTTGTCTAAAAAAAGAGTTTCTGGTGGTAGCTTTAAAAAAACTGTAGATTTTTTTTTAGCTTTTTTGAATAACTCAACAGAATGAAGATATTTTTCTTCAATAATGTTAGCGGATAAACTTACAGCGTCTGACCATATTGACCAATTTTTATCAAAAAACCCAAACAACGACATGTAATCTTTATTTTCTTCGTCAGATTGAAGGTTAGAAATGATTTTAACAGAATCAACCTCTTCCTTGGTTAGTTGAGACTCAATATCAAAGTGTTTTATTTTCTCTACACTATCTCCGTCCATTTCTAAACGCACTGGGTCTTTATAATTAAAAGAAAACACATCAATAATATTTCCTCTGAACGCAAAATCACCAGGTTGACTTATAAAATCCTCAATTGAAAAACCCCTCTCCAAAAGGGTGTTTCTGAATAACTTTAAATTTAGTTTTTGTTTTTTTTCTATTCTTAATGACAGTTTGTTTTGAAACTTTTCACCAGGGAACTTTTCAAACAAACCCTCTGGGTAGGTTACTATATATATTTTTTCTTTTCTTCTTGAAACTACAGCTTGTATAGCCTCTGTTCTCATTACTACATTTGCGTTGTTTATTAACTCATCATCATATGGGGATAAAAAAGAATAAGGAAAAAAGTAAACCTTATTTTTATCTAAAAAATTACAAAGGTTACTATAAAAAACTAGAGCCTTTTCTTTGTTAGAAATTAAAAAACAGTGATTTAATTCATCTTGTTGTGAAACCGCAAGAGGCAATATGACACTTAAGTTACCAGATAATCCTGAAAAAAAAAGTTTCGACTGCTTTGTTTTAATAGCAGACCCCACCTCAATTACCTTTAGGTCCTCTTTATATTTTGAAACTATCTCAGATGTTACCATATTATTTTAACTAAACTATTAAAGTTTAGTTTGCAAAAAAGAATAATTTTGTTGAATAAACCATAAAAATGAAAATTTTAATAACAGGATCTTCAAATGGAATAGGGTTTCAGTTATCCAAAGACTTACTTAGCGAAGGTCACAAGGTTGTTTTGCATTATAATTCAGATAACTCAAAAATTAAAAAACTTATACTTAACCATAAAACTAATTGTGAGATGGTCCAAGCAGATCTCTCAAAAGAAAATGGAGCATATGATTTGTTTAATAAAACCAACAAACTGATCGGTTTTCCTGACGCTATAATAAACAACGCGGGTATTGCAGAATCAGCTCCTATAAACCAAAAAACAATTGATTGGGCAAAAAATTTTGACAGAACAATTTCAGTAAACTTAAAGTCCCCCTCTGTAATTAGTAAGCTTTTTATTGAAAAAAAAAGAAAAGAAAAAATTAAAAAGAAACTAAGAATAATAAACATTGCATCGAGGGCAGCGTTTAGGGGAGAGGTAGAAGATTTTATATCATATGCTTGCTCTAAAGGGGGGTTGGTGTCTTTAACAAAAACAATAGCTAGGTCTTTTGGTAAAACAGACAACACACTAGCTTTTACTATAGCGCCAGGATTTGTTAACACAGAAATGGCACAAAGTTTTATTAAAGAAAACGGAGAAGATTTAGTAAAGAAAGGAATTCAACTCAACAGATTAACAGAGCCAAAAGATATTTCTCCTGTTATCTCTTTAATTTGTTCTGGTAAAATGGATCACAGCACCGGCTCTACGATAGACATAAACGCAGGAAGTTATTTAAGATAAATTATTTAGCGAAGATTTGTGAAGAATCTTTAAATGATTTGAATTCAAGAGCATTTCCGCTTGGGTCTAAAAAAAACATAGTTGCTTGTTCTCCAATCTCTCCTTTAAACCTAATATATGGATCAATTATAAACTTAACTTTTAATTTTTTAAGTTTTTTAGATAAGTCATGCCACTCATCCCAACCTAAAACAACACCAAAGTGTCTAACAGGAACATCTTTTCCATCAACAGCGTTTTTTTTAGCTAATTTTAATTCATCAGGCTTAACGTGAGCAGAAAGTTGGTGACCAAAAAAATTAAAATCAACCCACTTTTTATCTTCTCTTCCTATTTCACACCCTAAGAAGTTTGAATAAAAAGATTTTGTGATCTCTATGTCTTTTATAGGAAAAGCTAAATGGAAGGGTTTGTCCATAAAACAATTTTAAATAAAAAAATTAATAAATGAAACGAAAGAAATACTCTTTAAAATTTTTATTTATTTACAAAGGGTAAATTATTAACGCTTAGGTATATTTGCTAAAATATTCTAATTATGGAGATGCTAGCTTTAATTATTGTCTTGTTTGTTTCAGCAATTTTGTGTTCAATTTTTATTCCTAACAATAAAGTTAGTAGTCATAAAAAAGATTCAGATATTTAACCTTTTTTCTTAACGTCTCTAAAATCAATTATTGACACAGCTCCAACAAAACTTATTAGAACAACAACAATCCAAACAAATAATTCAACGCCGTCTGTAACAGCTGGGTTCGTAGGAAACATGTTTTTTTTTCGAAAATATAAATTAATTTTTATAATTAAAACTTTAGAAAGTAATACTTCCAAGGGTTACTTCAAAGTTTGTTTGATCTTGGTTATAATTATTGTTTAATAAATAAGAAAACCTAAACCCTAAATCAAATAAAAAATTTTGCCTAAAAAGGTTGATGTCAAACTTAATTTCACCCCCTATTGTTGTTGGTTTTTCAATATAACCACTATCCTTAATTTGTTTAACACTTCCTGTATTAACAAAACCAGACAACCTAACCCTTTGAATATATAAAAGCGGACCTAAAGAGACCTCTGGATATAAAAGAGGAACCTCATATTCTAACCCTCCACCTAAAAAACTAGAAAAATTAAAACCATTACTATAACCATAAATAAAATTTATATTTCTCCTAAAAAGGTAGTCGTTGTCATTTTGTTTTTCTCCCCTAAACTTTAATCTAATAGAGTGTAAATTATTAACACCTGGAAAAGAAAAATACATATCACCACGATAATATCGACCCTTATAATCACTAGAGTTCGTTGTTGTTTTTCCCTCTAAAACAACAGTTTGCTCAAAGGGGAAATAAACTTGCCTTTTTGATTTTTTATGTTTTCTAGAGAAGTACAATAAACCAGAAACATACTCACGAGTGTCCCTTGATGTTTGAAGGGGAAGTTTTGCGGATTCACTGCTTAATGATGTGGTATAAAAATCTTTAAATTTTTCCAAAGAGTAGCTAATAGAACCAAAAAATGAAGTTAAGTATTTCCCCTTTGTATAAGACAAAGGTACTTTTAAAGTAGAAGTAAGCTCTCTTACTTTAAAATTAATATCAGCATTATATATTGTGTCTTTCTGACCAGTATTGTTTGTTAAAATTAGATTTTGATTAAAATAATCATTCGAGTTAGAAATTGTTAAATCTAAAATTGGAAAGAAACCTTGGTAGCTTATTCCAAAAAACCTCTTGTTTTTATCATCTCTAACATCAAACTTATACCCACCCTTAAACATTAAGTTGCTAAATAAATTTTTAGACTCTAACCCTAATGTTAGATAATCTATACCCTTCTCGGAAATACCATAATCACTCAAACCCCACGATATAGGTTGTATTAACTGGGAAAAGAAATTTGTTTTTTTTGATTTAAAAAAAGTATAATTTTTGTGTTCTTTATTTTTATCCTCAACCTCTTTTAAATTAACTTCATTACCCTTAATTATTATATCTTCTTTATAAACATCAAAACCAAAATTTCCCATCGAACTATAATATAAACTCTTTCTGTCTTTTGACAGAAATGGGTAATAACCACCTAATTTTTTATTACCTATTATGTGTTTTTTTTGTGTTTTAGTATTATATAATATTATTTCTTCAAACCCATTATAGTCTGTTGAAAAAAACAAATTGTTATTATAAAACGTTGGCCACCCTATGTTTTTAGTTGTTTTGTATATTGATTTGAATTTATTATTAGAAATATCATAAAGAAAAACATCCTTAATCCCATTTTTAGTTTTAAGCCCAATTAATCTATTTTCTGAGTCGTATTTAACAGAAGAATAAACACCACCATTAAGTTTAATTTCTTTTTCTAAGTAGGAGAGTGTTGTGTTGTAAAACATTAAACTTTGTGATCCATCAAGATTGTTTTTTAGTATAACAACCTCGGTTCCTTTAGGCGAAAGATCAATAGACGAAAAAAACCCCTTTAGTTTATTGTTGATTATTTTTCTTGAGTTAATATCTAACACCTTTATGCTAGAAAAAACCCTTTTGTCCCACCGGCCATCTTTATCAAACTCCAACCAAGCAATTAGATTATCTGAACTAGGAATTCTTCCAAAATCATTTAGTAACCCAGGGGTGAAGAGTAGTGACACAACACCGTCTTTATCTATTACCCTTATATCTTGGTAACTACCTTGCCCTTGCCTAATTACAACCAGGTTACCATCAGAAACTTCAGTGGGATATATATAGCTCTCAAAACTTTTGTTTGTTCGTTTATTTAAAGGGGTGTTTTCAACATAGTTTGTTTTTATTGGAATTGTTTTTATGCTTTGATTGTATAGTTCTTTATAATTTAGTCCAGTTTCTTTTTTTAATGCCCGATAAAAAGGAAGGGGTAAAAACGATTGGCTGTGAGCTTTTTTTACAATTTTATTATACACATCCTCGCCATATTTATCTTTTAAATATTTTATCATTATATAACCCGACTCATATTCATTAGGGGCTTTAAACCTATAGCTTCCCAAAGTCTGTCTGTCGTATTTTATTTTATTTTCAGATAAAAGGTTCATTTGGGTCGTTAAGGTAAAGTTTGGTATTTTACCCCTCCCGTAATTACCTGTTCGCGTCTCTATATCCACAGCGTCTCCCTCCCAATACCACATTGGAGCAGAAGACCTAGTTAACATTGATGAGAGGTTTTCACCAAACAAATAATGGACAACTTTGTTAAAAAAAGAGTTATAACCAACTTCTCTTTGTACCAAATGTCTGTATTCGTGAGCAGATAAAAGGTCTATCCAGTTATTATTATGAAGAAAGTGTGGAGATTCTGGTTTTGCGTTTATAAAAAACTCACTTCTTCTAGGGTTTGATGTTACAAAAGCATTCGAAATAACATTTTGGTTGTGAAGAATAATTTTACTTTTTCTAATTTTATCATTAGGGTTTAGTTTAATTTTTTGAACACTGTGTTCAAGAAAATTTATAGTGTAGTTTGCAATGGAATCAAGTTCTTTAGGAAAGAATACTATAAAATTATCACTTCTTTTCTCGTGCCAATTAATATTAGGGGGCGCTGACTCAGTTTTATCATATTGACAGATTAGATCAAAAAATAAAAAAATTAAAAAAAAGATTAAAACTGTTTTTTTATGCATTTTTAGATATACACTTAAATAACCTCTCTATTTCGTTTTGTGTGTTATAAACCGAGGGTGAAACCCTTATTGTATCTCCTCTTAACGAAACATATATATTTTGTTCTCTTATTTTTTTTAGTATTTTTTTTAGGTTGTTTTTCGGCCTTAACCCAAATAAGTGAGCTGCTCTATACTCATCATCTTCAAACCACACTTTGGACTTGTCTAAAAGATTAAAACAAGGAATGGTTATAGACTCAATATAATCGTAAATATTCTTTACCCCCCAGTTATTTATCTGTTTAATTCCTGCAGACAACATAGCCACATTTATAAAATTACTTTGTTGTCCAACGCTGTACCTTTGTGCTAATTCTCCGTATTCATCTTGGTAATTAATTAATTGAGAGAAGTCTTCACTGTTTTTTCTGTTTATCCAACTTTCCTCAACAGGGCTGCCGTTATCAAACGCCTTTCCATAGTAACTAATTCCAAAACCATACGGGCCCATCAACCATTTATATGCCGCACAAACTAATGCGTCTGGTTTTATTTTTGAAACATCAAAAGGCATCGTGCCAAGGGATTGGGTTCCGTCTATTATTAATAAAGCACCCATCTCCAAGGTTTTTTCTCTAATTCTTTCTAAATCAAAAATTGTTCCATCAGCCCAATGCACCATTCCCATTGAAACCACCTTAGTGTTTTTATCTATTTTTTTTAATATTTTTTCATTCCAAAGCCTTCCCACCTCTTTGTTTTCTTTAGGCTTTTTCACAACCCTAAGCTCAGCATTATATTTTTTTGTTAGGCCCATCCAAGGATATACATTGCTAGGAAACTGGTCTCCAATAACAATAATGTTTTCTGATTTTTTTAAGGTAATGTTATTTGTTACGTTAGCTATTCCATAAGACACCGAAGGAGTTAAAGCAATCCTTTCAACTTCGCTAGTATTTATAAGTTTAGCAAAAAGCTTTTTGAGATTATTAACATCTGTAAAAAAATCTTCAGGTAATAACTCATGAGGCTTTCTCTTTAACTTTAACCCTCTTATTCCTGCTTTTTCTACTTTTTTTAACATAGGAGACATGTAAGCACAATTTAAATAACTCTTTTTTCCAGTAATGATGAATTTTTGTTTTTGACACCTCATTGGTCTTAATTTTTATTTAAACAAAGGAGGGTTAATTTTGTTGTGACCAGTTTCTTTTTGATATATATCTGCAAAATATAGAATTTTATGTTCAGAATTATAATTTCCTATAAGAGAAATACTAGTGGGGTGACCCTTTTTATCAAACCCGTTTGGAATTGAAATAACAGGGTGCCCAGTGAGGTTTGTGATTAACAGCTGATTACCACCAAAGCTAGGAGAGAGAATAACATCAAACCCTTTAAATAAAGAAGCAACTTCTTTAATTAATTTTTCCCTATGTCTATTTGCTTGAATGTATTCGACCGCAGGAATTAACCTAGCTTGCCTTAAGGAGTTTGCTCTAGACCCACTTCCTTGTTCGACCATATTAGAGTCTAAACCTTGCAGTAAAAAATCATCAAAAAAAGCTCCCGCTTCTGACCTAAGAATTACATCAAAAACCTTAAAAGGAAATTCTTTTGGTAAAAATATTGGCGTCAAGTCATACTCTTTACTAAAAAAACTTATTGTTTGATTGTTGTTTGAAGAAAATCTTGATGTGTCTTTATCAAACATTTCTTTTAAGTAACCTATCTTAAATTTATTACCCATATTATCGAAAGGTAACACCTTAGGTTTAGTTGGTTGGTTTTTTATCTTTTCTAATATAATAGCGCAGTCTCGTGCACTTCTTGCTATAGGTCCAACCTTATCCATACTCCAAGATAATGTCATAAACCCACCCGTGCTTATTTTACCAAACGTTGGACGAAGGCCACTCACACCACATCTTGTTGATGGAGAGATAATAGATCCCAATGTTTCTGTTCCTATTGCAAAACCAACTAGACCAGCAGCCACAGCTGATGCAGACCCAGCAGAGGAACCACTTGATCCTTGAGAAAGATCCCAAGGATTTTTTGTTTTCCCCCCAAACCAAACATCACCTCTAGCAAGAGAACCAGAAGATAATTTCCCCAACATTACAGCCCCAGCGTTTTCAAGTTTTTTAATAACATCTGCTTTTTCGTTTAGGTATTGGTTTTTTAATGGTTGAGCCCCCCATGTTGTTGGGTATCCAGGAAAAGATGCTAGATCTTTAATCCCATATGGAATCCCATGCAATACACCTTTATATTTTCCGCTTGCTATTTCTTTGTCGGCAACTTTTGCTTGTTCTAAGGCTAGGCTATCTGTTAAAGTGACTACCGCACTCAAAGCGTCATCATATTTTTTGATTCTTTCTAAATAAATATTCGTCAGCTCCACCGATGTTATCTTTTTATTTTTAATTAAATAGGATAACTCCCCAATTGTCATAAACGCTATTTCTTCTTTGTTTTCAGGAAGAGCGGTTTGTATCGGATCGAAATAATAGATAGTGTTATTGTTTTTATCGCTTTCAACAAAAAACTTTAATGCGGGAGAGACATTGTTTTCTAAAGTATAACTTCTCATTTCTTCGTATGAACCCAGATTCCTTTCAACATAAGACAACATTGTTTCTATATCTTTTTTAGGAAAAACAACACCCGAAATTTTTAAAGCAGAAATAATATTTTTTACCGTTACACTTTTTTTTTCTAGTATATAAAAGGATGAAAGCGCAACAATTGAAATAAATAAATAAAGAGTAATTTTATTTTTCATTAATATATTTTAATCTAATATACATATTAATTTTATTCAATATATTTTATAATAATTGGAAACTAAAAACAAAGTTTTTTTATTAGATGCTATGGCGCTCATATATAGAGCTCACTTTGCTTTTAGTAAAAATCCAATTGTGAATTCTAAAGGGGTCAACACAAGTGCTATTTATGGTTTCTTAAACACTTTGTTGGAGTTGTTAAATAAAGAAAAACCCACCCATATGGCTGTTGCTTTTGACACTAAATCACCCACATTTAGATCTGAGATTTTCAGTGAATATAAGGCAAATAGAGAAAGGCAACCAGAAGACATTCAGGTTGCGATTCCTATAATCAAAAACTTTCTTCATCATTTAAATATTAAGATGGTAGAGCTGGATGGTTTTGAAGCAGACGATATAATAGGAACAATTTCAAATGTGCTATCACAAGAAAAAGACACTTGTGTTTTTATGATGACCCCTGATAAAGATTTTGCGCAGCTAGTTAAGGAAAATGTTTTTCTATATAAACCAGCTTTTATGGGAAGGGGTGTTGATATTTTAGGTATAGAAGAAGTTTTGGATAAGTTTAAAATAAACAAAATAAATCAAGTTGTAGATTTTTTAGGCCTTCAGGGAGATAGTGTTGATAATATACCAGGAATTCCGGGGGTTGGCCCAAAAACTGCTCAAAAATTATTATCGGAATACGGAAGTGTTGAAGGAATACTTGAAAACAAAGAAAAAATTAAAGGCTCAGTTGGAATAAAAGTTAGAGACAACACAGAGTCTGCGTTAATGTCTAAGGAGTTGGCAAAAATCAAAATAGACATTTCTTTGAACATAAAAATTGATGACTTAAAAAATAAAAAAGCTAATTATTCAGAACTTAATAAGTTGTTAGATGAGATGGAGTTTAGAACCATAAAAAACAGAATGATTTCGTATGGTGTTTTGTTAGAAGAAGAGGAGGGTCAATTAGATTTTTTTTCAAACCAAACCTCTGTAGAAAACGAAAACCTCAATTATACATTAGTAGCCAAAAATAATTTAGATGAGCTGGTAAAAAGCCTTAGCTCCTCAAAAAACCTTTGTGTCGATACAGAAACATCAAGTTTAAATATACAGGATGCTGAATTAGCTGGAGTTGCGTTAAGTGATGAAGAAAAAAAAGGTTATTACATTCCAACGATTGATGATTGTGATTATGTTGTTAACAAACTTAAGCCACTGTTAGAAAACCCAACAACAACTATTATTGGCCACAATCTTAAGTATGACCTTCAAATTCTTAAAAAATATAATATTAATATAAAAGGAAATGTTTTTGATACAATGCTTGCCCACTATTTGCTTAACCCAGAATCAAGCCATAAACTTGATGTATTGTCTGAAAATTATTTAAACCACAAGTGTATTCCAATCGAAGATATTATAGGTAAGCCAGGGGTTAATCAAAAAAAAATGACAGAATTGCCTCCGAAAGACATTTATATATATGCGTGTGAAGACGCAGACATCACCTTTCGTCTAAAAAACATTTTTGAAAAAGATCTTAAGAAAAACAACCTATCAAAACTTTTTTATGATTTAGAAATTCCTTTGATGTTTGTTTTATGTGAAATAGAAAGTAATGGGGTAAAAATTGATTCAGAATTTTTATCAAATATGTCAGACGTCCTCACTAAAAAAATTAATGAAACAGAAAAAAATATTTATATAATAGCGGGGGAGGAGTTTAATGTTGCTTCCCCAAAACAACTCGGTGTTGTTTTGTTTGACAAGCTTAAAATAGACGATAACCCTAAAAAAACTAAATCAGGTCAGTACTCAACAGGTGAAGATATTTTAGTGAAATTATCAAAGAAGAGTAAGATTGTGTCATTGGTTCTAGAGTATAGAGAGTACAAAAAACTTTTATCAACCTATATTGACGCCCTACCTCAAATGGTTTCTCCAAAAGATAATTTGATCCATACAGATTATGCTCAAGCAGTAACCGCAACAGGAAGGTTGAGTTCTAACAAACCAAATTTACAAAACATTCCAATAAGGACAACCCTAGGAAGAAAGACAAGATCAGCTTTTGTCTCTAGGAATAAAGGAAATTTTATTTTAGCTGCAGATTATTCACAAATAGAGTTAAGAATCATTGCGTCTTTTAGTGAAGATAAAGAGATGATAAACGCATTTAAAAACAATAAAGATATACACGCAATTACAGCATCCAAAGTCTTTGGCGTTGCCTTGGATGAGGTTACACAAGACATGAGAAGAAGAGCTAAAGAAGTTAATTTTGGTATAATTTATGGCATTTCTCCTTTTGGTCTTTCTCAGAATCTAGACATATCAAGGACTGAGGCTAAAGAAATAATAGACGCTTATTTTGATGAATTCAAAAATGTAAAGTTATATATGGAAAGATCAATTAAAGAAGCTAAAGAAAAAAAGCAAGTAGAGACCTTGTTGGGCCGAAGGAGGTTCTTAAGAGATATTGACTCCAGAAATTACACCTTAAGAGGTTTTGCTGAAAGAAACGCAATTAATTCTCCAATACAAGGAACAGCTGCAGATATAATAAAGTTAGCAATGATCGCAATCTCAAAATGGATGAAAGACAATGAGATAAAATCTAAAATGATAATGCAGGTGCATGATGAATTAGTGTTTGATGTTGATAGTTCTGAGATTGATTTATTAAGTTTAAATATTAAAAAAATAATGGAAAGCGTAATTAAAATTCAAGTTCCATTACTTGTTGATGTTGGATACGGAAAAACATGGTTAGAGGCACATTAGATATAGAGGGTTATAGGAACAAGGTAGAGTCTGCTCATAAGATAGTTAGAAAATGGGCACACAACACCCCAATTCTCAAGTCGACTGCAATTAATTCTCTGGTTGGTTGCGAAGTGTTTTTTAAATGCGAAAACTTTCAAAAAATTGGAGCTTTTAAAATGAGAGGGGCTGTTAATGCTGTCATGTCATATAGTAGCACAAAAAAAGATAAAGGTTTTGTGACCCATTCATCAGGAAATCACGCCCAAGCCGTTGCACTTTCTTCACGAATCGCTAAGACAAAAGCTCACATAGTTATGCCAAAAAACGCTCCTCAAATTAAAATAAATGCAGTAAAAGGATATGGGGCTAGTGTTTATTTGTGTGAAAACAATGAACAGTCTAGGGTAGAAACTTGTGAAAAAATTATTAAAAAAACAGAAGCTAATTTCATACACCCATATGACAATGAACATGTGATTTGTGGTCAAGCAACCTGTGCAAAAGAAATTTTTGAATCACTAATAGGTGTAAATTATATTATGTGTCCTGTTGGCGGAGGTGGTTTAGCTTCAGGCACGATAATATCAACTAAGTTATATTCTCCAAAAACAAAAGTTATACTTTCTGAGCCATTAAATGCTTCTGACGCATACGAATCTTTTGTTAAGAAAAAATTAGTTCCTGTTAATAATCCAAACACAATAGCTGATGGTTTAAAAACATCACTAGCAAAAAGGACATTTGATATTATTTTAAATGGTGCTGAGAAAATTATTACAGTTTCAGAGGCTGAAATAATATTTGCTATGAAGTTAATTTGGGAAAGGATGAAAATTGTTTGTGAGCCCTCATGTGCTGTCCCTTTAGCTGCTTTAATAAAAGAGAAGAGCAATTTTTCTAACAAAAAGGTTGCAATAATTCTTACAGGAGGAAACGTGGACGTTAAATCTTTGCCGTTTTAATTATTGAATCGATCAAAGTCGCTTTTAATCTGAACTCTTGGGAAATTGTTATCCTCAAGGTTTACGTCAGCGGTTTCTTTAAAAGGATCTAGCTTTATATTTTTAACAACTTTATCTTTTATGAACACCTTTGTTACCTCTTTCTCATTGAACCTCCATATTTCAGCAGGTATTCTCTGTATTTCTTTTGTATTATCTTCATAGGTCCATTCAATAATTAATGGAGTTACCAAACCTCCAGTGTTTTTAAAAGTAAGCTCATAAAAATTTCTATCAGAGTTTGCTAATTTAATAGCCTCATCGTTAACAGAATTTCTAAACTCTCTGTATTGATTTCTATTTGTTTCTGAAAAATTAAATTCAGTTGGTTTAAAAGGGATAGAGTATTGAGGTTGGTCAGAAGCAATTTTTTTGTTTCCCGTTATTTCTTTTTCCTCTACATTAGCTCTGTTTTCAAATGGCTCATCAACATTTTTCATTTTAAACCATTTCACCTTTTCAACAGACACATCTACATTATCGGTGCTATAAAACCAGCCTCTCCAAAACCAATCTAAATCAATTGCGCTTGCGTCTTCCATGGTTCTAAAAAAATCTGCTGGATCAGGATGTTTAAAAGCCCATCTTCTTGAGTATTCTTTAAATGCATAATCAAACAATTCAGGTCCCATTATTGTTTCCCTTAAAACACTTAATGCCGCTGCTGGTTTAGCATAAGCGTTAGCGCCAAACTCTCTACTCGAAATTTGTTCAGAATTTGTCATTATTGGCCTTAACATATCTTTTGGCATTTTCATGTAATTAACAATACTCTCTGCTGTTCCTCTTCTTAGTGGTCCATCGCTATAATATTCCCTTTGTGTTAAAGATTGAACAAAAGTGTTTAATCCTTCATCCATCCACGTCCATTGTCTTTCGTCAGAGTTGATAATCATCGGAATAAAAAAGTGTCCTACTTCGTGAATAATAACACTAATCATACCCCATTTTGTGGCGTCCGAATATGTGCCGTCTTCATTTGGTCTCCCAAAATTAAAACAAATCATAGGGTACTCCATTCCAATTGATGCAGCATGAACAGATATTGCTACTGGGTATGGGTATTCAATTGTATGTTTTGAATAGGTTCTTAAGGTGTTTGCAACAGCGACAGTTGACTCTTTTTCCCATAACGGGTTACCTTCTTTTGAGTAGTATGACATAGCTAAAGGACTGTTGTTTTCTAGGTCTACAGCCATTGCATCCCAAATAAACTTTCTTGATGCAGCAAAAGCAACATCTCTAACCATTTCTGATTTAAACACCCAAGTTTTTGTTTTATTTTTTGTTGGTTTTTTTTCTTTTGCAATCGCCTCCTCTTGAGTTGTAATTATAACAGGTTTATCAAAAGTCTTTTTAGCTAACTCAAATCGCTCAAGCTCTTTTTTGTTTAAAACTTCTTTAGGGTTTTGAAGTGATCCTGTAGCGGCAACAATAAAATCAGCAGGTACTGTGATGTTAAGTTCATAGTCTCCAAAAGCTAAAGCAAATTCTCCTCTACCTAGAAACTGCTTGTTTTGCCACCCTTCTTTGTCATCATAGACAGCCATTCTAGGAAAAAATTGAGCAATTGTATAGCTGAAGTTTTTATCTTTAGGAAAATATTCATAACCACTTCTTCCTCCAATTTTCATTCTGTCGTTTACCTCATAGGACCATTTAATATCAAAAGAAAAGCTAGTTCCTGTATTCATTGGTTTTTCAAGATCAATTCTCATCATTGTGCTTATAACAGAATATGATAAGTCATTTCCTTCTGAGTCTTTAACATGATCAATTTTAAATCCTCCATCATACTTTTCCCCATTAATATTTGTGTATGACTTAGTTAAATCTTGAAGTCTTTTTCCGTTTAATGAGTTTGACATTCTTGAAGGTGAAACCAGAGGGGTGTTAGAGTCTTCAGCTCTGACGTTTTGATCTAACTGTACCCATAAATACCTTAAAACATCTGGAGAATTATTATAATATGTTATGGTTTCTTCTCCGGAGATTGTTTGGTTGTCATCGTTAAGAATTACATTTATTTTGTAGTCGGCTCTTTGTTGCCAGTAATCTATACCAGGAGCACCTGACGCAGTTCTGTATGAATTTGGAGTTGGTAACATAGTTCCTAATTGTTCGAATTTTTTATCCCACTCCCCATAGGATCCTTGTGATGAAAACCTTTGCGATAAAAGATTAAATGAGTTAAAAAGTAAGAATAAACAGAGAATTTTTTTCATATCACCAAAATTTTGCGTTTAAAGTAAGCATCAAACTTATACCAAAAATTACAGAAGAAACAAACAAGACCCAATTTTCTCTTTTTCTAAAAAGATAATTTGATCCTAAGTAACTAATAATTAAAAAAGCAGACACCACAACTAATTGAGCAACCTCTATTCCAACATTAAAAGAAAATAACTCTAAGATAATATTACCTTTAAACAATAAAGCTTTTAAATAATTTGCGAATCCAAGACCATGGATTAAACCAAAAATCAACGCAATAAAATAATTTATACCAACCGATTTACTTTGGTCTTGTTTTCTTGATATAATATTATTAATAGACGTTATAACTATTGTCAAGGGTATAGCAAACTCAATTATTTTTTGATCATAAGAAATTAATTCTAACGCGGAAATAATTAAGGTCATAGAGTGACCAACTGTAAAAGCTGTTATCAATAAAACAATTTGCTTAATTCTCGTTGGTTTATATATAACAACAAGAGCAAGAACAAAAAGTATATGATCTAACGCTTGAATGTTAAGTATATGATCAAACCCTACCGAGAACCATGTTTTGAATTCTTCCATATATTTATATCAATTAAAATTTGTTGTTAAATTTATTAAAATTATTATGATTAGCATACTAACAACTATTTCATTTTTACTTGCTCATAAATTTTATGTTAGCGTTTCTTACATGGAATATGATAATGAGAGGAAAGCGATAGAGGTACAAAAAAAAATATTTTTTGATGATTTAGAATCAGCACTAAAAGATAAATACCAACTTTCTTTTTTTGATATTTTAAATTCTGAAAAAGATTCTACGGACAAATACATAGAAAAGTATCTTTATGAACATATTATCTTTGATATAAATGGAGAGAAAAAAAAAATAAATTACCTCGGCCATGAATATCTAAACGGAACAATTAATTGTTATTACGAAATTTTGGACGTTGACAATATTAGACTGTTGTACATAAAGGACACTTCTCTTTTTTCTTCTTTTGCTGCTCAAGAAAATTTAATATATTTTGAAATGTATAATAATCTATATACTATTAGGTTAAAATACCCTATCTCCTCACAGGAGATTATGATTAAACATTAAAACAAAACCCATGAAAAAATTAATATTCATTCTATTAACAGTTGTCTTTTTAATTCCAAAATCCTATGCTCAAAGCATTGAGTCTTTTACAAAAGGATTATCAAAGAAAGAGGGTTTTCTAAATTATTATTGGGATGATAATAAGGGAAAGTTATATCTAGAGATATCAAAATTAAACCATGAAATATTATATGTTAATTACCTCTCGGCTGGTGTTGGGTCTAATGATATTGGGTTAGATAGGGGACAAATTGGAGGCTCAAGAATTATCAAATTTATAAAGATGGGACCAAAAGTTTTAATGGTTCAGCCTAACTATAAGTTTAGAGCAGTATCAAATAATAACGAAGAAGTTAAGTCTATAGAAGATGCTTTTGCGAAGTCAACGTTATGGGGTTTTACAGTTGTTGCTCAATCCAATTCTAGATATCTTTTAGACGCATCAGAATTTGTATTGAGAGATTCCCATAAAATATCACAAAGGATGACCCTTAGAAAACAAGGGTCTTTTAAGATTGATAAAAAATCTTCTTCATTTGATTACTTGCACTCAAAAAACTTTCCATTAAACTCTGAGCTAGAATCTTTTTTAACCTTTAGGGGTGTAGCTACAGGAGCTTGGTTAAGATCTGTTTCTCCTGACTCAGAGACTTTTTCTGTTAGAACCAGGCATTCTTTTGTTCAGCTTCCCGATGATGGTTATGTTCCAAGGAAATTTGATCCTAGGGCCGGATATGGCGCAATGACATTCTATGATTATGCTAGTCCCATTGAGGATGACTTACACGTAAAGTATATAAGAAGACATCGGTTAATTAAAAAATATCCTAAGCAAGAGATGAGTGAAGCAATAGAGCCAATAGTGTATTACTTGGACAGGGGAGTTCCAGAACCAGTAAAGTCAGCTTTAATAGAAGGAGCCTCGTGGTGGAACGAAGCTTTTGAAGCTGCAGGCTTCAAAAACGCATTTCAGATTAGGGTGTTACCTGAAGGCGCAGACATGTTAGATGTTAGGTATAATGTTATTCAGTGGGTCCACAGATCAACTAGAGGTTGGTCTTATGGAGCTTCTGTGGTTGATCCTAGAACAGGAGAAATAATAAAAGGTCACGTTTCTCTTGGCTCATTAAGAGTTAGACAAGACTATCTTATCGCAGAAGGGTTACTGAGACCATATAAGGATGATAATAAAAGTGATCTTATGGAGAACATGGCTATTAAAAGATTAAGACAGTTGTCCGCTCATGAGGTTGGTCACACGATTGGACTTTCACATAATTATATTTCAAGCGCACGAAACAGGAAGTCGGTAATGGACTATCCACACCCTCTAATTAAATTTTCAGACAATAAAATAGACCTATCGGATTCTTATGATCACGGTATTGGTGACTGGGATAAATTAGCGATTAATTGGGGATATAGACAATTTGATTCTAACGAAGGTGTTGAATTAAACAAAATATTACAAGATGGTTACGCAAAGGATATTTATTTTATTACTGATCAAGACTCAAGGCCTTTGAGTAGCGCTCATCCAAGATCGCATCTTTGGGATAATGGGTTTGATGCGGCAGACGAATTAAACCGAATGCTTAAAATCAGGAGACATATATTAGATGATTTTTCAGATAACGCAATAAAATTAGGAGAGCCCATGTCAAGCATCGAAGAGGTATTAGTGCCAATGTATCTACTTCATCGATATCAGATTGAGGCCGCTTCAAAAGTTGTGGGAGGCTTAGAGTATAACTATGCACTGAAGGGTGATGGTCAATTAGTAACTAAAATGCTGCCACAAGATCAACAAATTAAAGCCTTAAAATCTTTGCTAAATTCTATTGACCCAAAAAACTTGTCGCTCTCTGAAGATTTGATACAATTAATTCCACCGAGGGCTTATGGTTTTCCAAGAACAAGAGAAACTTTTAAATCAAGGACTGGGCTAACATTCGACTATTTATCAGCTGCAGAAACCGCTACTGATTTAACTTTAAAAATGTTATTAAACCCTAATCGGGCCTCTCGTTTACTTACACTTAAATCTAGAGACGTTGTAACTCAGCCCGGCTTAACATATGTGCTGAATGAAATTATAAATGAGACAATTCTCAAGAAAAGGTCTCATAAAAATGATGGAGGAAACTTATCAAATATAGAAATAGAGATAGGAAAAATGGTAAACCATAGTGTCTTAAATCATCTTTTTATGTTAGCTAATAGCACTGAGACTCACGAGGAAGTTAATGCAAGAACACATTTAACGCTAAAGCAATTAAAAAAAGAGTTAAATAAAAAAGACCCTAATGAATATCATTACCATTACTTGTCAGATAAAATAGATAAGTTTTTATCTGGACAAGTTGAAGTTAATTATCCAGATGAACTTAAACCTCCTGACGGATCCCCTATTGGATTGTATGATAATTTATTGTTTTCTTGTGGGAGTGAATTATAATTTTTCTTCATGAAGTGCGGTGCCGGTTCCATCAACAATTAAGTTGTTTTCTTTGTCAAATATTTGAGTTTTAAAGACACCAAAATGTTTGTCTTTAATTATTTTGACAAGCTCAACATATACAATATATTTTTGGTCTGGGTATAAAGGTCTTTTAAAGCTAAGGTTTTGGGCCACATGAATAGACCCAGGCCCCGGAAACTTTGTTCCCATTACTTTGCCGAACGAAGTAACAGAAAAAAGGCCATGCACAACCGGTTTTTTAAACCTTGTTTTTGCCGCAAAAGCCTTATCAAGATGAAGGGGGTTTTTATCCCCACTTAATTCAGCGAACTTATTTACCATGTCTTGGGTGATTATAAAATCTTCTTTATAGTTGTCTCCTATATTTAATTTCATGAAAAAACATTTTTTGTGTTAATAAAATTTTTATTTGAGGATGACATAAGCGCAGGTATGCAAGACGCTAATGCAGTCACAAATATCACCATTAAAGTAATTATTATTATATCACTGATTATTAAATTTACAGGATAAGCGTCAAGTATAGAACTTGTCATTTGAATTTTAATAATTCCGTAAGTATTTTGACCCCAGGTTATAAAAGAACCAATTATTATTCCAAAAAACACTCCAATAATCCCCGTTAAGACCCCGTGAAACAAAAAGATGTTTCTCACCTGATCTTTTTTTACTCCGAGAGAAAACATTACTGAGATGTCTTTTTTCTTCTCGATACCCATCATGATTAAAAGAAAAAATATATTTATTGAGCTTAACAGTAATACAATAAAAAACACAAAATAAACAACAAGCTTTTCAGATTTAAGAATTTTATATAATCCCTCCCTTTGTTCTAAACCAGTAGAAACCTTAAACTTGTCGCCCAAAGTGTTTTTTATTTTTTCTTTAGCTTCTTCCGATTGACTTTTATTATTAAGAGAAACCTCATAACCAGATATTTTATTGTTTTTATTTAATAAGTTTTGAGCGAAACCAAGAGAAGTAAAGATATAGTTATTATCAAAGCCGCTTTCAATAGCAAAAACACCACTAACCTTAAGGGGTTTTTTATTATAAAGTTTTTTAGACAAAGAGTTAGGGTTTAGGTTTATGTCTTGGTTTAAAGCAAAAACATTTATGCTTTGGAAATTAGAATTCACCTTTGTTCCTAATGAGTATTTGATCCCCCTTCCTATTATTCCGTAGTCTAGTGAGTTTTTCTGAAAAACAAAACTTCCTTCTGTTAAGTTGTTTTTGATTCTGTTTTGTTTCTTGAAATTTTTATCTACTCCTTTAATATATGCTACAACTTCTTTTTCTTCATTCTGAACTATTACTTTATTTTCAATTATTGCCGCAACCCCCTTAACTAAATTTATTTTATTAATATCTGCAATGTGAGTATTTTCAAAGAATAAACCTTCCTTTTTTTCTATCTTAATATCAGGATCAAAGTCATTGTATATAGTCGTCAATGTTTTTTCTAAACCGTTATAAACAGACAGTATCACAATCATAGCAGCGGTTCCAATGGAAAGGGTTGCAATCGACGTGTATGAAAGAAAATTTATTAATGTTTTCTTCTTTTCTGAAAAGATAAGTTTGATTGCTGTTTTAAATGAAAAATTCATTTTAGTTTTTTGGAGGAATATTTAAGTTAGATATTATATTATTTACCCTTGAAGCTTCGTATTCTGTGCTATCAATAATAAACTTTATCTCAGGAATTTTTCTAATTTTTTTACCAATCGCTTTTACTATATATTGTTTTATTTCGTGCCTTCTTTCTTGAAATCTGCCATTTACAAAATCGGATTTTGAATTATTAAGAACACTGATAAATATTAAAGCAACACTGAGATCAGGAGATAGCTTTATGCCCATTACTGTAACAAACTCGTTTTTCAAAAAAGATTTTCCTTCTTTTATTATATATTCGTTTACAACTCTGTGGATTAAACTTTCGTGTTTTTCTATTCTTTGTCTTTTCAACTTATTGGTCAATTTTTTTCACCCTTCTTTCGTGTCTTCCTCCTTGAAAGTCTGAGCTCATAAATGTTTTTAGTATCTTCTTTTGTTCTTCTTTTGAAATAAATCTAGCTGGAATGCATAATACATTAGCGTTATTATGAGTAATGGCTAAACTAGAAATTTCTTCATTCCAACATATTGCAGCTCTTATTCCCGCGTGTTTGTTAGAGGCCATTGCAACTCCGTTTGCGCTTCCACAAATTAATACGCCGAGAGACCCCCTGTTTTCTAAAACCTTTTTGGAAACCTCGTGTGCGTAATCAGGGTAATCTACAGAATCTCCAGAATAACAACCACAGTCTTCATAATTAACACCCTTTTTTTCTAAGAGGAATATTAAATCAGATTTATATTCATATCCCGCATGATCTGAACCAATAATTATTTTCATTTTTGTTTGTTTTTAACAACTCCGGATATCAATATACTTATTTCATATAGACCGACCAAAGGTACGGCCATCACAATTTGACTAAAAGGATCTGGGGGTGTTAACATCGCACCAAAAACCAATATAATTACAATGGCATGTTTTCTGTAGTTTCTAAGAATTTCTTTATTCACTATTCCGGCTTTAGTTAAAAAATATATGACCATTGGAAGTTGAAATAATAACCCAGAGGCGAGAACAAGAGTGGTAATTGTAGAAACATAAGATATTATATCAAACTCATTTAATATTGAAGGATCTATCTGATAGTTTGCCAAAAAGTTTATGGAGATAGGCGTTAAGATAAAATATCCAAATAAAACGCCAATAAAAAACAACAATGAAACATAAAAAGTAGCACCTCTTGCAGCCTTTTTTTCATTTGTATATAAGCCGGGAGAAATAAATTTCCAAAACTCCCAAAATGCGTATGGGAAAGCAAAAATTATTCCAATTACAAACGAGGAAGAAATATGCATCATAAATTGACCCGCCATCTGCCTACTTTGTATTATAAATGGAAGTTCTTCAATACAGAAAGATGAAACTCCAATTTTTTGTCCAAGATCACACAACATTTGATATGTCCAAAAATCACTTTTTGAGGGTCCCAATAAAATTATCCCAAAAACTATTTCTTTAGAAACAAAAGCAATGATAGCAAATACCATTATAGCTAAAAGTGATCTTATAATGTGCCACCTTAGTTCCTCAAGGTGATCTATAAATGACATTTCTTTTTCTTTTTTCATTTACTTATGAAGAGGGAAATTATTAGCCCATTTGTTTACTTCTTTTTTAATGTTTTTGATCTCCGATGTATTTGATATAACTGCATCAATAAACTCTACAATTTTAACCATGTCATCTTCTAACATTCCTCTGGTTGTAACGGCAGCTGTTCCTATTCTCATTCCTGATGTAACAAAAGGTGATTCTGAATCAAAAGGAACCATGTTTTTATTTATAGTTATATCTGCAACACCTAAATTTTCTTCTGCCTGTTTCCCTGTAATGTTTTTGTTTCTTAAATCAATTAGCATCAAATGATTATCTGTTCCTTCTGAAATAATATTATATCCTTTTTTTATAAATTCTGTAGACATTATAGACGCGTTTTTTTTAACCTGAACAACATAGTCAAGGTATTTATCAGACAAAGCTTCCTTGAAAGCTACAGCTTTAGCCGCGATTATGTGCTCTAGCGGTCCCCCTTGAGTTCCAGGAAAAACACCAGAGTCAAGTAAAGAAGAAATTTTACGAATAACCCCTTTAGGAGTTTTGATCCCAAACGGATTCTCGAAGTCATCTCTAATCATAATTATTCCACCTCTTGGACCTCGTAGCGTTTTGTGCGTTGTTGACGTGACAATATGGCAATAGTCTAATGGGTCGTTAAGCAATCCTCTTGAAATCAACCCTGAGGGGTGAGCGATATCAGCAAGGACCAAAGCACCAACCTTATCGGCAATTTCTCTTATTAATTTATAATTCCAATCTCTACTGTATGAAGAAGCTCCGCAAATAATTAGTTTAGGTTTTTCTTTTAAGGCATTTTTTTCAAGGGACTCATAGTCAATATATCCGTTTTCTTTTTTTACCCCGTAAAAATATGGTTTGTAAATTTTTCCAGAATAATTAACCGGAGAGCCGTGAGTTAAATGACCACCATGAGATAAGTCAAACCCAAGTATCTTATCACCAGGGTTAAGTATTGCCAACATTACTGCTGCATTTGCTTGAGCGCCAGAATGTGGTTGTACATTAACCCATCCCGCATCAAAAAGCTTTTTTAATCTCTCTCGGCATAAATCTTCAATTTCATCCACAACCATGCAGCCCCCATAATATCTCTTTCCGGGCAGACCTTCTGCGTATTTATTTGTTAGAACACTTCCTGCGGCTTCCATAACATCATCCGAGGCATAATTTTCAGAAGCTATTAATTCTATCCCTTCAGTTTGACGTATCTTTTCTTGTTGTATTAAATCAAATAATTTTGTGTCTCTCATAATACTATAAATAATGATTAATTTTGTAGGATTATCGTTATTTTGTGAAATAAATAAATCCTACTATAAAAGTAATGAACATTAAAGAATTAAGAACAAAAATAGATAAAATTGACTCAGATATTTTAGAACTTCTTAACGAGAGGATGGACCTGGTTCATGAAATTGGGTTAATTAAATCAGCTTCAAATGAGAGTGTTTACAGGCCGGAGAGAGAACAGGAAATTATAGATAGACTAAACTCCCTATCGAAAGGAAAATTAAATTCTGATTCTATTAAGGCTGTTTTTCAAGAAATTTTTGCTGCCGCAAGAAATATTGAGCTGCCAGAACGGGTTGCTTATTTGGGCCCAGAAGGAAGCTTTACTCATCAGGCAGCAGAAACAAATTTTGGATCTCAGAGTGAGTATTTACCTCTTAATTCTATTAAGGCAGTATTTGATTCGCTAAATTCTCATAAAGCAAAATATGGGATTATTCCATTGGAGAATAATCAAGAGGGTATTGTTCAGGAGACTATTGATTTTTTAGGAATTAGTAAACTAAAAATTATCTCTGAACTCCCCTTGTCGATAAGCTTTTCTTTTGCCACTAGATCTAAGGATTTAAAAAAAATAGAAAGGATTTACTCTAAGGATATTGCTTTTAAACAATGTAAAGAGTTTATAGAAAATTATTTTGGTGATGAAGTTAAATGTATTCCCGTTAATAGCACGAGCGCTGCTGTTTCTTATGCTGATAAGCAATTAGACTCTGCTGCTATTTGTTCTAGATTTGCAGCTGTTCAAAAGGGGGTCCCAATTCTTTATGATAAGATTGAAGATTCAAAAGATAATCATACGAGGTTTGTGATTTTGTCTCTTTCTCAGAATGATGTTGTTTCTAAAAAAGATAAGACATCTATATTGGTTAATCTTTCAGATGGCCATGGAGTTTTAGCTCAGTTTCTTCAAGAGTTTCATGATGCAAAAATTAATTTAACAAAACTTGAGAGTAGACCCGCAAAAAAAGGAACAGATTTTAAGTATGTTTTTTATATAGATTTTGAAGGACATTATTTGGATAAAAATTTTCAAATAATTTATAAACGATATGAGAAAAACATTAAACTATTAGGCAGTTATCCGAGGATGATTTAATGGTTTATTGGGACCTCATATTTCTTCCACTTCTTAATAACTTCTTGTATATCTAATGGCAATTCTGAGTCAAAAAAAACTTCCTTTTTTGTTTTTGGGTGCAAGAACCCTAAACTTTTGGCATGAAGAGCTTGCCTGTTAATTATTTTGAAGCTGTTCTCAACAAATTTTTTGTAGTTAGTAAATCTATTGCCTTTGACAATCAAGTTTCCTCCGTATGTTTTATCACAAAAAATAGGATGACCCAAGTGTCTCATGTGTGCTCTAATCTGATGTGTTCTTCCTGTTTCTAGCTCACACTCAATAAGTGTTAAGTAGTGTATTTTCTCTATGACCTTATAATGTGTAATTGCTTTTTTACCAAGTGTGTTTTGAGCAAAACCCTCAATTACCCTTCTGTCTTTTAATGACCTCCTTAAGTTAACGTTTATTGTTCCTTCATTTTCTTTTGGTGTCCCCCATATTAAGGCTTGATATTTTCTTTTAATGGAATGGTTTTTAAATTGAGCAGAAAGGGAATTCATTGCTAGCTGTGTTTTTGCTATAACTAAAAGGCCGGAAGTCTCTTTATCTATTCTATGAACAAGACCTGGTCGTCCCTCATTGCCTTCCATTTCTGGCAAACCTTTAAAATGATACATTAGAGCATTTACAAGTGTCCCTTCCCAATTTTCATGAGCGGGGTGCACAACCATTCCGGGCGATTTATTAACTACCAAAATGTGTTTGTCTTCAAAAACAATATCAATCTCAATGTCTTCTGGTTTTATTTCTGAAGGACGTTCACTTTTAAATATTTCAACCTCAATTTTATCATTAGCTTTTACCTTGTAGCTTGCTTTAACGTTTTTCTCATTTACAACTACTTGTTTATTTTTTATTCCTTCTTGGATTTTGTTTCTAGTAACATTAGGCAGCTTATCAAAAAGAAATTTGTCTAGCCGAATTGCTGTTTGTTTTTCATCAACAAAAAAATTGTGTTTTTCAATAATTTTCTCACTACTCATTTTCTTGTGCTTTTGACATTTCCCAATACTCATCCATTTCTTTTAAGTTCATGTTTTTAAAAACTTTCCCCTCTTTTAAAATCTGGTTTTCCATAAAATTAAACCTATTAACAAACTTAATGTTAGTCTTTTCAAGTGCTTCTTCTGGGTCTATACCTATAAACCTTGAATAGTTAATTATTGAAAAAAGCAAGTCACCTACTTCACCTTTAATTTTCTTGAAATTTTTATTTTCAATTTCATTTTTTAGTTCTGAAAGTTCCTCATGTATTTTATTAAGCACCTGATCAACTTCTTCCCAATCAAAACCCACAGACCTTACTTTTTCTTGAATTCTCATGGCTTTTACTATTGGCGGAATGTTTTTTGAAATATTACCTAATGTTTTATTTGAATTCTTTTTTTTCTTTTTAATTATTTCCCAGTTTTCTTCGACCTCTTCTGGTGATGTAACATTTCTGTCTCCATAAACATGCGGGTGCCTTTCTTTAAGTTTTGTTATTAATTTATCTATTACAGAATCTATTGAAAACAATTTTTTTTCTTTTCCAATCTGACTGTAAAAAATTATGTGTAGCAAAACATCTCCTAATTCCTCTTCTATGTTCATATTGTCTTCTGATATTATTGCATCCGACAACTCATACACTTCTTCTATAGTTAGCGCTCTAAGTGATTTGATTGTTTGTTTTTTGTCCCAAGGACATTTTTCTCTGAGCTCTTCTATTATACTTTTTAAATTTTCAAATTTGTTTTCTGGCATATTTAAAAAAGAAAAATTTTATATTAATTAAAGATAAGAAACTGATTTCATAACTTTGTGATTATGACCGAAACTATAATTGCCATTATACTAGTTGGCTTTTTCTTTTTTGCATTATCATTAAGATTAATTTTCATTAAAGGAGGAGAATTTAAAGGAACATGTGCATCACAAAATCCCTATTTAAATCCAGATGGAGAACAATGCGGATATTGTGGTAAAACAGTTGCTCCGGGTTCGGATTGTAAAAAAAGTTAAGATGACTTTAATTAAATCAATTTCTGGAATTAGAGGAACCCTTGAAAACATTCCAGGAGAATCACTTTCTGACATAGATGTTCAGCAATTTACGCTTGCTTATTTTCAAGAAATTATTTTACCACAGAATAACAATCGTGTAGTTGTAGGAAGAGACGCAAGAAAATCAGGAAAAAAAATATCTAATATAGTTTCAAGCACTTTATCGGATCAAGGGTGTGATGTGATAGACATTGGGATGGTAACTACACCCACATTAGGTATATATACAAAAAAAATAAAAGCATCTGGGGGTATAATGATTTCTGCAAGTCACAATGATGAACGCTGGAATGCTTTAAAACTCCTAAATAGTAGTGGAGAGTTTTTATCTCCTAAAAATGTTGAGCTAGTGATAAGAGATGAAATTAGAAAAAAAACAGAGGTAAAAAAACCAGGAAATATTGTTAAACATGACAAAGCATTAGATTATCATATTGATTTAATTCTTTCACAGAAAATTCTGATGACAGATAAGATAAAAAAAAGAAATTTTAAGATTGCAGTGGACGGGATAAACTCAGTTGGAGGTGTGGCTTTACCTCTTTTTTTAAGGTCTTTAGGTGTTGATAAAATCCATGAGATTAATTGTAAACCAAACGGTATGTTTGCTCATAATCCAGAGCCACTCCCCGAAAACATAAAAGAGATTTGTGATATAATCAAAAATGGAGATTTTGACTTAGGGTTAGTTGTTGATCCTGATGCGGATAGGTTATGTCTAGTTGACGAACAAGGCACACCTTTTGGAGAAGAATACACGCTAGTTGCAGCGGCAGAATTTCTTTTATCAAAAATTAATGCTCCGGTTACATGTTCAAATTTATCTTCTTCTTTAGCATTAAAAAAAATAACTAAAAGACATGGGGGGTCTTATTACTGTTCTCCCGTAGGAGAAATAAATGTTGTTGAAAAAATGAAGAAAGTTAACGCTTCCATTGGGGGAGAGGGAAATGGGGGAGTTATTTATCCAAAAACTCACTACGGGAGAGATTCTTTAATAGGCACAGGAATGATATTATCTCTTTTAGCTGAAAAAGACAAACCTCTTTCGGAAATAAAAAACTCATTGCCATCTTTTCATATAGTAAAGAGCAAAACCACATTTAATGGAAGCATTAAAACGGTCATCGATAGATTTAAAACTGAATTTTCTAAAGAAAAAATTGATTTACAAGATGGAATTAGAATTGATTTTAAAAATTCATGGGTTCACATTAGAAAGTCAAATACTGAGCCAGTAATGAGAATTATTTCTGAGGCCCCAACGATAGAAGAATCTACTGAGTTATCTAAAAAAATTATATCTAAATTACACTTAGTATGAACGTTTATTTTGATAATGCCGCAACCACCCCAATTGAAAAAAAGGTTTTAGATAAAATGTTGCCATTTATGGAACATGGCTATGGAAATCCTTCATCTATCCACAAGAGAGGAAGAGAAATCAAATCTGCAATAGAAAAGTCTAGAACTATGGTCGCGGATATTTTATGCTGTGAACCAGGAGAAATATTTTTTACATCTGGGGGTACTGAAGCTGATAATATGTTTCTAATAAATACCGTGCACGAGAAGAATATAGACACAATAATTACATCTAAAATTGAGCATCATGCCGTTCTACATTGTTGTGATTTTTTAAATAAATCTTATAATACAAACATTAAGTATGTTAAAACTGACGAAAAGGGGAAGGTGGATTTAGAAGACCTTGAAAACCTCATAAAAAAAAACAAGAACTCTATTGTTAGCTTGATGCATGGAAATAATGAGATTGGAAATATTAATAATTTAAAACAACTCTCAAAAGTTTGTGAACAGCATAGAGTTATACTTCACTCGGATACGGTACAGACGATAGGTCATTACCCAATAAACTTAAATGAAATTGAGATTCATGGAATTGTTGGCTCAGCTCATAAGTTTCATGGGCCTAAAGGCATTGGGTTTTTATATTTAAACAACAAACACAAAATATCTCCATTTATTCATGGGGGAGCTCAAGAAAGAAACATGAGGGGTGGGACTGAAAATGTTTACGGAATTGTAGGTCTTTCTGAAGCCCTTAGTTTAGCTTCTGAAGAAATGGAAAACCATAAAACCAAAATTTTATCTTTAAAAAAACACATGATAAGCTCTTTAAAAAATAAAATAAAAGGAGTTAGGTTTAACGGCTTATCTGAAAGCACTGATGACAGCCTTTATACAGTTTTAAATGTTAGCATTCCAGAAATTGAAGACCAACAAATGTTTCTTTTTAATTTAGATATTAATAATATCGCAGCATCTGCTGGTAGCGCTTGTACAAGCGGGTCTGACTCAGGGTCACACGTTTTAAATGAAATAAGAACAGAAAAAAGTCATGTTAATGTGCGTTTTTCATTTAGCAAGTACAATACTATTGAGGAGGCAGATTATGTTGTTGAAAAGATTATGGAAATAAAAAACCTTTAAAAGGGATGAGCTAACCAGATAAAAAACCCATAAATGGCGTACCTCAAAAATCTAGCTAAAGAGTAAAACAAGTATTTATTTCTTCTAAATCCTACCGCACCAACAACAGCGCATGTTGCCGAAAAGGGTATTGGTGTGATTGCCGCAACAACAATAACAAGCCATCCATATGCATTTATTTTTTTTTCGTATTTACCAATTATATTTTTTTTCATAAACTCATAAAGCCACGTGTTGTGTAAGTACTTTCCAAATAAGAAAGCAGCAAATCCAGCAGCATAAGACAGGACAGCGAAGGTTATTACATAAGAAAGATAAGACTCAATAGGCCTAGATGTTATTGTCCAAATCATAAATAGTTCTGGAGGAATAATTCCCAAAATTACTTCGGACATAAAAAACAAGATGAATACAAACGTAGACGGAAGATCTATACTAATTTGATTTTTTAGTGCAGATAAATCTAAATAACTAAAAGAAATTTTATAAAAGGCTAAAGCAAAAGCAAAAAAAACAATTCCTTTTAAGAAATTAGAAAAGAAAAAAACCAATCTTACTTTATTCCTTCTTAGCATTTGAACTTGGTTAGCTTTAAAACTTATAATATAAACTATTTATATATATTTTTGTTTCATGAATAAAAAAATGTCATTATCTGCTGACTCCCTATCAAAGACATACGGAACAAAAAAAGTAGTAGATGATATATCAATTAAGGTAACACAAAGTGAAATTGTTGGATTATTAGGGCCAAATGGAGCTGGAAAGACCACAACTTTTTATTCTATAGTTGGTTTAATAAAACCCGACTCAGGGGTTGTACATATTGGTTCAGAGAATATAACAAAATTACCAATGTATAAGAGAGCAAGAAAAGGGATTGGGTATTTAGCTCAGGAGGCATCAGTCTTTAGAAACTTGAGTGTTAGAGATAATATTCTCGCAGTATTAGAAGGGACGGGTTTAAGTAAAATTCAACAAAAGGAAAGGGTTGACTCATTGCTAGGCGAATTTAGTCTTGAGGGTATTCAGAATAACATGGGGAGTGTATTATCTGGTGGGGAAAGAAGAAGAACAGAAATAGCACGCGCATTAGCAAAAGAGCCTAAATTCATATTGTTAGATGAGCCTTTTGCTGGTGTTGATCCTATTGCTGTTGAGGAAATACAAAATATTGTTTATTCTTTAAAGAAGAAAAATATTGGAATTTTGATAACCGATCATAATGTTGATGAAACATTGTCTATAACAGATAGAGCATATTTAATGTTTGAGGGAAAACTTTTAAGATCTGGTACTTCTGAAGAATTAGCATCAGACGAGCAGGTTAGAAAATTATATTTAGGACAGAGGTTTGAGCTTAAAAGAAAGCTTTAATAATGAGTTTACTCACTTTTATTGGAAGGTTACTGCTTAAAACGAGAGAGAAATCTATTTCGAAGTTTATAGAACACCCGTTGTTCTATCAAAAAAAAACACTTAAAGATTTAATAAATCAAGGCGCTTCTTCTGATTATGGAAAAAAGTATTCTTTAGATAAAATTCGAACTTATGAGGAGTTTTCTGAACAGATTCCGGTAGTAAATTATGAGGAATTTTTTTTGCAAATAGATAAAGTATTGCATGGTGAGAAAAATATAATTTGGCCGGGTGAAACAAAATGGTTTGCGAAATCATCAGGCACTACGAATGATAAAAGCAAATTTATTCCAGTATCCCAGAAATCGCTAGATGAAAATCATTTTAAGGCAGGAAGAGATTTGCTCTCAGTTTATTTAAATAATTATAAAGATTCAAATTTATTTGATGGTTTAGGTTTAGCTCTTGGTGGGAGTAAACAAATAGCTCCTTATGAAAAAAACAAAAATATTTTTACCGGAGATATATCTGCCATACTACTCAAAACACTTCCGTTTTGGGCTAAAAAAATGAGGACACCAAATATAGAAGTTGCCTTGATGCCAGACTGGGAAAAGAAACTAAAGCTTATGGCAAAAATAACGTCCCAACAAAACATAACTAGCCTTTCAGGTGTGCCAACGTGGACTATTGTTTTGATTAAAGAAGTTTTAAAGATTACTGGTAAAAAAAACATTCTTGAAGTCTGGCCAAACCTAGAGTTGTTTATTCATGGTGCCGTTTCATTTGTTCCTTATAAAAATTTATTTAATGATCTAATCCCATCTCATAGGATGAGATACCTTGAGACTTATAATGCCTCAGAAGGGTTTTTTGCTTTTCAAGATAAACCTGATTTGAAAGAAATGATTTTATTAACAAACCATGGTGTTTTTTATGAATTTGAAGATTTATACACTAAAGAAATATGTGACTTAAGCAGGGTTAAGCCTGATAAAATTTATGCTTTAATAATTTCTACTTTTTCTGGATTATGGAGATATAGAATTGGCGACACGATTAGCTTTTCATCTGTCAACCCATATAGAATACTAATTACCGGAAGAACCAAACATTATATTAATGCCTTTGGCGAAGAAGTTATAGTCCAAAATTCAGACAGTGCAATATCAAATACCTGTAAGCTGTTTTCTTTGTCTTTTTATAACTACTCAGCCGCTCCAATATTTATAACTGGAGAAAACAGAGGGGCTCATGAATGGATTATAGAGCTCCAATCTCAACCCCAAAACAAAAACGACTTTATTAAAACATTAGACAACGAACTAAGAAAAGTTAATTCAGATTATGATGCTAAAAGATATAAAAACATAGCGTTAAAGCCACCAAAGGTTCATTTTGTTAATGAAGGGTTCTTTGATTTTTGGCTTAAGAAAAGAAAGAAACTTGGAGGGCAGAATAAGATACCAAGATTGTCTAATGACAGAACTTATATTGATGATATGTTGCTTTACATTAAACGTTTTCAATAAAATCAAAAGTTGATAATATTTCTGGTTTTCCATTAACCACAGCAATATTATGCTCAAAATGAGCAGAAGGTTTTCTGTCAGCTGTTATTACAGTCCACCCATCAGAAGCTTGTTCAACCTCTTTTCCACCTTGGTTTATCATTGGTTCTATTGCGACGACCAATCCGTTTTTTATTTTGGCCCCTGTGTTTTTATGACCAAAATTTGGTATGTCAGGTTCTTCGTGAAGGCTTTTCCCTAGTCCGTGCCCCACAAGCTCTCTTACTACACCATAACCGTGTTTTTCAGTAAAGTTTTGTATTTCATTACTTACGTCTCCAATTCTATTTCCAACTTTGAGTTTTTTTATTCCTCTGTACAATGATTCTTTAGTCACTTCTAGAAGTTTTTTTGTTTTTTCTTCAACATCACCAACTTCAAAAGTATATGCGTGATCTCCATAAAACTTATTTTTTAAAACGCCGCAATCTATTGAAATCACGTCACCATTTTTTAGTGGCTTGTCTCCTGGTATCCCGTGTACCACCTCTTCATTAATGGAGACACATAATGTGTTAGGGAAATCATACATGCCCAGAAAACCGGGCTCAGCATCGTTGTCCCTTATAAAAGTTTCAGCTATTTTATCTAGGTCTATTGGAATTGCTCCTGGAAAAATAAGTTTTTTAAGTTCTCCTAGGGTCTTTGAAACTAGCAGTGAGCTCTCTCTTATTAACTCAATTTCTTCTAAGGTTTTATATACTATCATTGGGTTACCCAATCATTTTATTTGGGTCAACCCATTTATCAAAGTCTTTTTCTGAAACTAGTTTTAGTTTTAAAGCCGCTTCTTTTAAAGTGGAGCCATCTTCGTAGGCTTTTTTAGCTATTTTAGAAGCATTATCATATCCAATATGAGTGTTTAATGCTGTTACTAGCATCAGTGATTTATCAAGCTTTTCTTTAATTTCTTTTTTGTTTGCCTCTATTCCTATTATGCAATTTTTATTAAATGAATTAGCAACATCTCCAAGAAGCCTTGCTGAGTTGAGGACATTGTGAGCCATCATTGGCTTGAAGACATTTAACTCAAAGTGTCCACTCATTCCGCCAACACTTACTGCAACATCATTTCCAATAATTTGAGAGCAAACCATTGTGACCGCTTCGCATTGAGTAGGATTAACTTTTCCAGGCATTATAGAAGAACCTGGTTCATTAGCAGGAATGGATATCTCTCCTATCCCACTTCTTGGCCCAGAAGATAACATTCTAATATCATTTGCAATTTTCATTAAAGAAACAGCGCATCCTTTCAAAGCGGCTGAAGCTTTAACTGTAGCATCATTTGCGGCTAATGCTTCAAATTTATTTTTAGCAGTAACAAATTTATACCCAGTAATTTCTGATATTTTATCAGCAACTAGTCTTGAATATCCCTTTGGAGTGTTAAGTCCAGTGCCTACAGCGGTTCCGCCTAATGCTAATTCAGATAAATGAGAGAGAGATTCCTTCATTGTTTTAACAGAATTATTTAGTTGGGAGACGTATCCGCTAAATTCCATTCCTAAAGTTAAAGGTGTTGCGTCCATGAAGTGGGTTCTTCCTATTTTTACTATTTTGTCAAATTCTTTAGCTTTTTTATCTAGTTCTTTAGATAAACTTTCAACAGCTGGGATTGTGTAGCTGTTAATAATGTGAAAAGATGACATATTCATCGCTGTAGGAAAGGTGTCATTTGAAGATTGAGATTTATTCACATCATCATTTGGGTGAATTTTTTTCTTTTTGTCGCTTAATTTTCCGCCCATCATAACGTGGGCCCTGTTTGCTATAACTTCATTAACATTCATATTTGATTGTGTTCCTGAACCAGTTTGCCATACTGAAAGAGGAAAATGATCCATAAGTTTTCCGTCTAATATCTCACCACAAACAGCAACTATAATTTCCATTTTATCTTTCTCTAAAGCTCCTAATTCAAAATTAGTTTCTGCTGCAGCCATTTTCAGCACAGCAAAACTTTCAATTATCTCCCATGGCATTTTTTCAAAGCCTATGTCAAAGTTTTCAAGGGAACGTTGAGTCTGAGCCCCCCAATATTTATCAGAAATCACTTCTATGTTCCCAATTGAATCTTTTTCTGTTCTTGTTTTCATATATTCAAAATTAACTATAAATATCTTTATGTATATTATGATTGTTTATAATGTCGCAGTTTGTTTTTAATAAATAATTTGTTTACTTGCAGTTTAGAATTAATCTAAATAACACAAAAATGAGAAGTTTAATATTAATTATGTTCTTTTTTGCGATGTCCTGTTCGCAAAAAAAAGAAATTACAAACGAAGTTAATTTATATAGCCAAAGACACTACACAGTTGATGAAATACAGTATAAGAATTTTGAAGAGTTGACAGGAATAAAGGTGAATGTAGTAAAGGCAAATGCCGATGAGTTAATAGAAAGATTAAAAAATGAAGGTAAAAACTCGCCTGCAGATTTATTTATTACTGTAGATGCAGGAAAGTTATTTCACGCAAGGGAGCAGGGGTTACTTCAAAAAGTTTCTTCTGAAATTTTGAATATAAATGTTGCAAGTGACTTAAGAGATCCTGATGGTTATTGGACTCCTATAACCTATAGGGCCCGTATATTAGTGTATAGTAAAGACAGAGTTTCAAAGGAAGATCTTAGCACATACGAAGATCTATCTAACCCTAAATGGAAAAACAAGATACTGGTCAGATCCTCATCAAACGCTTACAATCAGGCATTAATGTCTTCATTAGTTGCAAATTTGGGTTATGACAAAGCAAAGGAATGGTCTTCAGGTGTAGTTGCAAATTTTGCTAGGGACCCCAAGGGAAGTGATCGTGATCAAGTCAGAGCAATTGCGGCTGGACAGGGCGATATAGCAATTGTAAACTCATATTATATTGGAATTTTACTTTCTTCTGAAAAGGAATCAGACTTAAATGCTGGAAAATCAGTTGGTGTCTTTTTTCCTAATCAAGGAGAGGGAAGAGGGAGTCACATAAATGTTTCAGCAATTGGGTTAACGAATAATTCTCCAAATAAAGAAAATGCTATTAGGCTCATGGAATACTTAACAAGCCCTGAGGCTCAGGAGGTTTATGTTAATAATAGCTATGAGTATCCTGTGAACAAATTAGTTCAACCATCAGAAATAGTAAAAAAATGGGGTGAATTTAAGGTTGATAAATTAAACCTTAATTCTTTAGGCGAGTATAGGTCAGATGCAATAAAAATATTCGATTCTACAGGTTGGCAATAATTAAAAGTAATTTTTTTTTTGAAAATAAGAGGTGGGTAATAACTAGCTTAATAATAGCTACATTCATACTCTTGCCTGTCCTTGTTTTAATATTAAATCTTTTTAATGGTCAGGGAGAGACATTAAATTATCTTGTTGAAACCGTTCTCTTTGATTACACAATTAACACTTTTAAATTAATTTTAATTTGCTGTGTTTCAGCTTTATTTTTTGGGTTAATTCCCGCGTGGTTTATTAGTAATTATAGTTTCTTTGGGAGGAATTTTTTTGACCTTGTTTTGTACCTTCCTCTGGCTATTCCTTCATATATAATGGCATTCACATATATAGACATACTTAGTTATACTGGCTTTTTTCAAACACTTCTAAACAATATTTCTTTTATCCCAAGTAGCTTTCTGAATGTTGATTATATGCAGATTGAAACTTTAGGTGTTTTAATGGGTCTAGCATTGTATCCTTATGTGTATACAGCATCAAGAGTATCCTTTAGTTTAATAGGAACCAACTACATCAACGTTTCAAAAAACCTTGGTTTGAACTCCGCCCAAACTTTTTACAAAATCATACTGCCTCTATCTAGACCTGCTATTTTTTCAGGACTTTTTTTGGTTATTATGGAGGTTTTAAATGAGTACGGAGCAGTTAAATATTTTGGTGTAAACACTTATACATCAGGCATATTTAGATCTTGGTTCTCTTTGGGGGATATTAACGGAGCAATACAATTAGCGTGTATTCTTTTGGTTTTTGTTTTGGTGTTATTTTATCTAGAAAAGAAAACAATCAACAAGTCAAAATTTTATTATTCTAAAAATTCAGATGTTATTAATAAAAAATTACAACAAAAGTCATCCTTTTTAATGACGTCGGTATGCGCTGTTCCTTTCCTCTTTGGATTTGTCATACCGGTTCTTTTTATTATTAATAATGTGATTATAACTTATTCTGATATTGATTTTTTCAAACTTCTTAAATTGACATGGAATTCGGTTTATGTTTCAACGTTTTCTGCTTTTTTAATTATAGCCACTGCTCTTTTTTTCCTTTTTGTAGACAGAATTTCTAGAAGGAATTGGTCTTCCCATATTAATAGTCTTATCTCATTAGGCTATGCTCTGCCGGGAGCCGTTGTAGGCCTTGGTTTAATCTTGTTATTTAGCTCTTACTCTTTGGTTGGCTCATTTTTTATTTTATTTTATGCGTATATAATAAGGTTTTTAGCTGTAGGGAAATCTCCCATAAAATCTAGTATTGAAAAACAACCTTTAAGTTTTGATGATACTGGTAAAAATCTTGGCCTTGGGCCATTTAAATTATTACAAAAGATTCATTTCCCAGTAAACAAATACGCTCTTTTAAGTGCTTTTATTTTGGTTTTTATTGATGTGATGAAAGAGTTACCCGTGACATTAATTCTCAGGCCATTTAATTTTGATACCTTAGCCACTCAAACTTATGAGTTTGCAATAGAGGAAATGTTGCCTCTTTCAAGCGTATATTCTTTAATGATTATTGCTTTGTCAAGTGTGATGTTATTAATTTTGAAAAGTTTTGTTGATAAACAGATAGATGTATCTTGAGGTAAAAAATTTAAGTAAGTTTTATGATCATAATTTACCAATCATAAAAGATTTAACTTTTTCAGTTAAAAAGGGAGAGTTTATTTCTTTTTTAGGAGAAAGCGGTTCAGGAAAGACAACCTTTTTAAAGTGTTTGGCTGGGTTAGAAAAAATTAACGGTGGATCCATATCATTGAACTCAACTTTTCTTAATAATGAAAAGACTTTTATAAAACCCCAAAAAAGAAAAGTGGGTTTTGTTTTTCAAGATTATCCTCTCTTTCCACATTTGAATATCATAGAGAATATCACATTCAATCTTGATAAAAAATATCACTCAAAACTAGAATATATTTTAAAGCTAACAGGACTCAATTTTTTAGTTGAGAGATATCCTCATGAAATTTCAGGAGGAGAACAACAGAGGGCTTGTATTGCGAGAGCCCTGATAAGAGAGCCAGAGCTTTTACTCTTGGACGAGCCTTTCAGCAATTTAGACTCAACAATAAAAGAATCTATGAAAGAGGAGATATTTAAAATAGTCAAAGAAACACACACCACAACAATATTAGTTACTCATGATATTAATGACGCGTTAAACATTTCTGATAGAATATTAATTTTTAAAGCGGGGATACTTCAGCAGTATGATGATCCGGTGAAGATGTACTGTGAGCCCGCTAATTGTTATTGTGCCGAGGTTCTTGGGGATATGAATAAGCTTTTTCATAAGAACAAAACATATTATATCAGACCAGAAAAGGTTAATGTTTCTAATAAAAAGTCAGGGTATAGCGTTCATGTAGAAAAATGTTTTTTTCAAGGAAAGGAATATAAAGTTAAAGGCAGAATTAATAATGAGATTTGGCATTTTTTTTCTTCAAGCCGTATAGCTGAAGATTCAAATATTTATGTTGATTTTCCCGAAGAAGATCTAATTTATTTTGACCCGGTCTGTAAGAATTTTTTTAAAGATCCAGTTTAATCCCAAATTTTATTATTCTTGGTTGCCCGGGCCTTAAACCAGCTGGTCTGCTGGCTACCGCATACACTTTATTTAATATGTTATTGATGGATAAGTTAAGCTTAACATTTTGGTTTAAACTATAATTTAAAGCAGCGTTTAAAACCCCAAAATTATTAATTATATCTTTAGAATTTTTCATTTCTAATCCCGGACTTGTTCTAAATTTACTTTTGTATGAATAATCTATGTTAATATTAGTTTTCTTACTACTAAATTCAGCGCCTAAACTAATTAAGTGCTTAGAGACATATGGCAAATTATACCCCGACTTAATTTCTCCTCCCCAAGCATCAAATGTACTTTCGAAATCTTCGCTAAATTTTGCGTCGGTAAATGTATAATTAAAATAAATTGGTAGTTTAAACTTAGAAGAAGAACTTGTCGTATTAAGGCTGCTTAAAAACTCTATGCCCTTCACAACTGCTTTCCCCGCATTGAATAGTTCGTTTGTTCCCGTTCCTCCTGTAGCAGCGAAGTCTGCTCCAAGTAAATTGTTATAGTCACTTATATACCCAATAAATTCAGTTTGAGAGTTTCTTGTGTTTTTTCTAAAACCAAACTCATAATTTATACTTACTTCTGGCTTTGTCTCTGGTTTATCTCCTGGAGGAGAAAACCCTTTATGAATTCCTATAAACGCATTTGAAGATTTGTTAATATTATATAAAAAACCGAAGCCAGGTATTATTGCATTAATTTTGTTTTCTCTTGTTGTAAGGTCTAAACCTAACCTTGTCGTGTCTGACTTACCATAGTCTTCTCTTTTTCCTACTATATTTTCATTTCTAATGCCAATAGTCAGAGAGTATTTTTGAGTCTCTAACTTATAGTTTATATAGTTTGCAATTGCATTTGAGTATTGAATTCTATTGCTATTTGTTCCTTTTGTTCCTTTTGTGGTTAGCCTCATTGTTCGATCAAACATTTCATATTTATCTTCCCACTGAAATCTATCCATTTCATCATAATGGACCCTAGAGCTAATACTTAAATCATGTGTTGTGTTTTTTCTAATAAAAGCTTTGTTTAAAACTAATTGTAAGCCCTTTGAAATATAAGTTCTGTTATTTGCCCTTACTATTAAGGCGTCCTCTAAGCTATTTACATTTCCTTTTATTACATAAAGAGCTTCTGCATTATTTTCATTGAAAAGTGAAGAAATACTTATCTTATTATTGTCATGAACTACACTTTGTAATTTGTACCAGTTTCTATGAAATTTATTTAAATACAGACTAGATGAGAGGTTTATTCCGTTTTTAAATTCCAAATAATTTTTAAGTGAAAACCGTTCTTGGTTAGCCTGCATATTATCTACTTGAGACCCATCATATCTTTTGTAAGGAGTTGTTCTAAAGTCATTTTCGGATAATCCAAGATACGTCTCATTTGAATTTTCATTTGTCAGGCCCGCACTGAATATAGTTTCGTGGTAGACAGGAGATGTGTTTTTTCCTCTATAATTTATCTTGATATTATAGTCTTTTTTGTTAAATCCAGTAGATTGATCATCGTTCAAATATTTAAACCCATCAGAACCATAATTATAACCCTCAATCAGAACGCCAAAATTTTTATATGTTCCGCCAGAATAACCATGAAAGTTCCTGTAATTGTTTGTTCCTCCAATTAATTTTAATGAAGACTTAAAAAATTCTGGAATAGGTGTTGAAATAAAATTAATTGACCCCCCTGTAGTCATCGGGCCAGATTTAATTTGACTAGAACCTTTAAGTACTTCAACAGAATTCATTCTTCCAACGGTTGGAAAATAATAAGCTGCAGGAGAAGAATAGGGGGCTGGGGCCATTAATATACCATCTTCCATAATTGTAATTTTAGATGTTCTCTCAATCCCTGTACCTCTAATTCCAATATTTGGTCTTAATCCGTATCCATCTTCTTCTTGTAAATTAACGCCTGGTATTTTTGAAAGGATCTGGTGAATATTTGTGTTGTGGTATTTATTTAGATCTTTACTGGTAATAAAATGTGCAGAGCCAATGGCTTCTCTTCTGTTTTTCTCTCCGTTAATTAAAGAAAAACTTTGAATTAATAGTTCTGGTAAATTAATAAAGTTTTCTTCAAGGCTAACATCAAATTTTATTTTATCTTCAGTTAAGGTTACTGTTTTTTTAATTTGTTTAAAGCTCGATTTGAAAATGAGTATTTCGTAGACTCCTTTCTCCAATCCAGAAAAATAAAATTCCCCATCACTGTTGGTAGTAGTTTTATAGGTTGAGTTATTTATTTTTATCTCTACTCCCTCTAAGGGCAGCATAGTTTCATTGTCAACTATAATTCCCTCTATCGATTTTTTTTGTGCTTGAGCGTTAATACAAAAAACACTTAAAAGTAATATTATTAGCCTCATTGTTATTTATATTTAGTTTAAATAAGACACAATGCTAATACTTATTTAGAATTAGTCCAAATAAAAAGGACCTAAAAATTAGGTCCTTCAAAATAAAGTATTTTTATTATTTATTAATCAAAGGTTGTTACACCCTCATTAGGCTGGTAAGTATAGCTAAAGGTATAAGTCTGTCCTTGACTGCTAAATGCGTTAGGAACTTCAGGAGCGTCTTTGTAGTAACTCATAATTTGCATTTTAGCATACCTTCCATTATGTGTTTTAAAAACTAATGTTCTCCCGGCAATTGGTGTAATTAAGTATGTTTGTGGATCGTAATTATACCAACCATTACCGTCTCCTGTAGGTATTGCCTTTGCCGTTTCAGAATCTTGAACTAATAAACTTTCTTCTACAGATATTATACTTCCATAATTTCCAACCGCAACATATCCTGCAGCCATACCACTTCTATTAGGCTCGTCTGATGCCCCAGAAAAACCACCATTTACTAGTATGGTTGTTGCTCTAAAGGCAATATCCCAATCATCTCCCTCAACAGTAGTTTGTTTTGCAAAACTGAATTTTACAAAATCCCCTGCTGGTGGTTGACCAGGACCTGATGTGGTCATTGCCTCTAAATTGGTTACAATCATAGCCTCAATAGGCTCTAGGACCGGATCATCATCACCACATGATAACATAAGTAGTGATATTAATAATGTATATATTTTTTTCATTTTCATTTCTTTATTTAGAACTATTACAAATAGTTGTGCGAAAATATAATCGGATTCTTATAAATCCAAATATAATTCTAATTATTGAATTTAACCTTGAGAGAATAACTTCTACCAGGATTGTTCAACAAGTTTTCTACGTCTTTGTATCCTAAAAGGTTTTTTATAGATACTTGAAATGAAATCTTTTTGGATATCTTTTTGTTATAAGTCAAATTGGTTAGAATGTGCCCATTTATAAATTTGTCATATTTATCTAGATAAGAGTTGTTGTTTGAGTCAACTAGCGCATATTTCCCTCTATAATTTATCCGGAAGTTTATGTTGTCTTTATTTTGGTTCATATAATAGTTAAGATTTAAATTAATCTGATGTCTTGATCTTCCATATAAACCAAAGTAATCACTTTGTGAAAGCTGAAAAGACTGCTTTGATACAGGATCTCTAGCATATACAATTTCAGATTTAAAATCATCCATCGCCTTTATATCTTTTGCGTATAGGAGTTGATAACCTAATTTTATACTCAGCTTTTTTATCGGATTATAACTTCCTTGTATTTCAGCACCCTGAGTGTATGCCTTATTTAGGTTAGAATAACTGTATATAGTCTGTCCATTAGTTTTTCTTCCTACAATATTTGTCTCAATTAAGTTGAAAATATTATTTCTAAATAAATTTAGTTCAATAGGAAAACTTGGGTTTGCATAATAGTGTAAACCTAAATTATAACTATTTGAACTTTCTGCTGTAAGGTTAGAATTAAAAATATCGTTATAGAAAATTAAGCTATTGCTATCTTGTAATTCTTTCACCACCCCATCAATTACCTTGGTGCCCAAAACAATGTACCCTGAAGAGCTATTAGAAAAATTTAAATATAATTGTCTAAAATCTGGAGTTTTATAACCGTATCCAAAGGATCCTTTAAAATACATTTTGTCAGACAAATTATATTTAAAAGAGACTTTAGGGCTTACCTGAGAATTATATTGTTTGTGATCATCGTACCTAAGTCCAGAGACCAAATTTAGCTTTTCACTTGTATTCCAATCATATTGAAAATATAAAAAGCGAGAATTGTGTATTGGCTTTGATGAAATGTTTGTCCTCTCGAGAGTCTCTTTGTCAAACCCAAACCCTACTGTATAATATGAGCCAGAGCTTGTACTGTGTTTAAACCTTATGTCCAACCTATCAAGAGTTTGATTAAAAGTATTAGTGTTAGGTATATTGTTTGAACTCACCTGTTCTTCGTCATTTATGTAGGTTGTTCTATATAAATCAACATCCAGAGAAACATTTTTTGAAATATCATTTGTGTACTTAACGTAAAGATTTTCTTCATGAGTCTCTGATTCTTTATTTACTCCTGGACTAGTTAAAAATATTGTCCCATCTCTAGTTTCTCTAAAAATCTTTGTGTTTAAATCAATCTTTCCAAGGGACTTCATGTCGTAAGCAAAACCTAATCCCAATGTTAGATTATTATAAGCCTCAACTGTTTTTTGATCATCACTATCAATCAAATCATAGCCGTCACTTGAATAATAATTAAAATTACCATATAGGGTTATATTGTTTTTATTAAATAAAATATCAGTCAAAAAATCTTGAGTTTTAAATGAACCGTACTGATAATAAAGGTTACTTTTAAAACCCTCATTTTCTTCACCTTTATTGGTAATTATATTTATGACTCCACCCAAAGCTTCAGACCCGTATAAGCTAGATGAAGCTCCTTTTATTATTTCTATTCTTTCTACTGAACCTAATGAAATTCTTGATAAATCTAATATTCCTGCAACCCTGCCAATTAAGGGCATACCATCAATTAATATTAATGTATATTCGGGATCTATTCCTTGTAATTGTACCCCCTCAATGCCACCGAAACCAGGAACTGTGACAATTCCAACCTGCTCTCGAATAATCTCATCTAACCTAGAGTGTCCAGAATTTTCTATGTCTTTTTTTGAAATTATTTTAGCTGGGACAGTTAATTCCACAAAAGGTTTTTCCGTTTTATTTGCAGAAATTACAACCTCGTCCATATTGATTGTTCTTAATGAGTCCGATTCTTGTGCAAAAACAGAGCTATTAAAAACTAATAATGATATTAGAGTACAAAATAAAGAAGATGTTTTGCGTTTTAACATATTTTTTTGCAAAAATGATTAATTTGTTTTTAATAATACGTATCAATGAAAATAATTAATTTAATTTCAGGGCCTAGAAATTTGTCTACAGCAATAATGTATTCTTTTTCACGTAGACCGGACACAAAAGTTATAGATGAACCATTTTATGCACATTACCTAGACACAACAGGTATAGACCACCCCGGAAGGGAGGATACTCTTAGGTCAATGTCTACAGATATAAATAAAGTATTAGATAACATATTTAATAGAAATGAATGTGAGATTTTATTTCTGAAGAATATGGCTCATCATCATCATCAAATGGACCTGAGTTTTCTAGATAAAATGACAAATTTATTTTTAGTTAGAAACCCAAAACAACTTATTGCATCTTTTGCTCAGGTAATAAACTCACCAAATATGCAGGATATTGGTCTAAAAAAATCTTGGGAACTTTTTAATAAAATAGAACATCAAAATCCGGTGGTATTAGATTCAGCAGAAATCCTTAAAGACCCAAAACTACTCTTAACTAAGCTTTGCGATAAACTAGAAATTGCTTTTTATGAGGATATGTTATCTTGGCCGACTGGTGGGATTAAAGAGGACGGAGCTTGGTCGGAGTATTGGTATAAAAATGTTCATAGTTCTACTGGATTTGCAAAACAAAAAACAAGTAGTAGGGAATTACCAAAGAATTGTGAAAGTCTTTATCTTGAAGCCTTAAAATATTATAATAAATTAAAAGTAAATTCAATTAGTGCCTGATGTTACAAGAATATAACCCAAAAAACGAAAAGATTTTTATCTATGTTAATGGGGAGCTGCTTCCTAGAGATGAGGCGAAGGTTTCTGTCTTTGATAGTATAGTACAGAATGGCGATGGTGTCTGGGAGGGATTGAGAGTGTACCCTGAAGGCATTGTCTGTTATGATAAACACCTCACCAGGTTACAAGAGGGAGCACATGCTCTTGGGTATGAAGGAGTCCCCACTAAAGAAGAAATTAAAAAAGCAATAAAAGAAACACTTGACGCGAATAGGATGAATGATGATACCCACATAAGACTTACCTTGACAAGAGGAGAGAAAGTAACTTCAGGAATGGACTCAAGACTGAACAAAAGTGGATGTTGTCTTATTGTACTTGCTGAGTGGAAGAAGAAAGTTTATGATTTTTCTAAAGGGATAAGGGCGATAAGCTCCTCTATTAGAAGAAGTATTCCTGCATTTTTAGATTCTAAAATTCATCATAACAACATGCTTAGTTTAGTCATAGCAAAGATGCATGCTAATATAGCAGGATATGATGCCGCTGTAATGTTAGATGAGCGCGGTTTTGTTGCTGAGCTCAACGACACGAATCTTTTTATGGCTAAAAATAATAAAGTGTATACCCCTTTCCCTCATGCCTGTCTTCCCGGAATTACGAGAGGTACTTTCATGGAACTATTAAAAGAAAATAATATAGAAATCGAAGAGAGAGATTTAACATTGGTTGAATTTATAAATGCTGACTTAGTTTTTGCAACTGGAACTAATGGTGAAATCACTCCTGTTACAGAGATGGATGGAAGAGAGATTAAATGTGATCAAAAGTATCTTGAGAAGCTGAAAGATTTATTTGAGGCTAAGTTACCATCCCTTTGTGAGCCTCTGTAGTTTTATAGAAGTGATCCCATAAAACTATTCCCATAGACACAGTCACATTGAAAGAGTGTTTTGTCCCAAACTGGGGGATTTCTATGGCAAGGTCCGCACATTTTAATGACTCGTCAGAAACACCAAAGACTTCGTTGCCAAAAACAAATGCATACTTTTCTTTAGTTTTAGGAAAGAAATTTTTTAGGTCTGTGCTCTTATCGGTTTGTTCAACTAGGGCTATCTTCCACTGGTCTTCTTTGAGCTTTCTCTCTATTTTCGAGATACAACTTACATGTTCCCATTCTATAGAGTTTGTTGCTCCTAAAGCAGTTCTTTCAATATCTTTATTTGGGGGTGAACCAGTTATCCCAACAAGATAAATTTTTTTAATTAAGAATGCGTCACATGTCCTGAAGCAAGAACCGACGTTATTTAAGCTCCTTAAGTTGTCAAGAATTATAATCACATCCCTTTTCTTCTTCTTTTTGAATTCCTTTATTTCAATTCTTTTTAGATCGTCTATTTTAGTTTTTTTCAACCTTTAATTTTTAATTTCTAATCTACCCATATATGATAAATTATTCAAATATTAACATGTTATTGTCAATCAGATAACTTTTTTATAAAATAATCTTTAATTTATTAATAGAAGTATTAATTTTGAGTATCAACATAAAACTGAATCCATGAAAAAATTTTTATTCTTTTTAACCTTGTTATTAGTATCAATAAGTTGCGATAACAGCAATTCGGATGTGACAGTACAAGAAATTATTCCGGGGAGAAATGTTTACGTAGCAGGATATATTACCGACGCGTCTGGGCAGAGCACGGCTTGCTACTGGCTGAATGGAAAAAGAGTAGATTTAGGAGATGGTCAGATTGAAGATATTGTTGTGAGTGAAGGTAAAGTATATGCTGTTGGATGGACTTTTGGGGCAGATGCCTCATATTGGATTGATGACCAGTCTTATACCTTGGAGGGTAATGATGCTGAAGCCTACGCAATAGCGGTTCATGATGGGGATGTCTATACTGCAGGAAGAGATAACGGGGCATGTTACTGGAAAAACACACAAAAAAATAAACTTTCTGGAGGAGATTCTTCAGGATATGGTATTGCCGTTAAGGATAATGGTAACGTATTTGTTGGAGGCTATTACATGAATAACCATCATTATATAATTCCGGCATATTGGAAAAATGGAAGCAGAACTAATCTCAGTAAACCATCTGGTGGAGATGGAGAAGTTCAAGATGTCAAAGTTCATAATGGATCAATGTACTATTTTGGGATGAGTATGGCTCCTAATAATATGCTAGGGTATCTTCCTAAAGCTTCCTATTGGAAGGGTAATGGGAATAGAACAGACTTACCTAATGGAGGAGGATGGCAAATAGGTATATATGGAGGCGAGTCTTATGGTGGATATATAGAAGGTGACCTTATATATGTTGCCGGAAAGATAGATTGGATTGGGGAGGTTGATGATAATGGTGAAGATATTCCTGGTACAGGAGGAACGTACGCACACTATTGGGTTAATGGAAATAAAGTTGATTTACCCGGTGGTATATTTAACAACATGTGGGTAAGCACTGCTTATGATGTTGCTGCTAGTGAGGGATTCGTAGTTGTTGCTGGTGATGTTGCCACGGAAACTCAGACTCAAGTTCCCGCAATATGGGTAAACGAAGAGCTAATAAAATTAGAAGGTGACAACACTCATGGTGTTGCCAAAGCAATATTTATAGAATAATATTTAGTTTCTTTTAATAACTGAGACACCACTTCTTCTTCCTTCGTTTTCTAAGAGGATAAAGTAAAGACCATTTTTTATCTGTGTTCCATCGTACCTAAAATTATGAGTTCCAAATTTTAAATTCTTGTTCACTAATTCCTTTACTTCTCTTCCACTAGCATCTACGATTTTTAATAAGGTGTCACCGCTTTTAATTTCAATTTTAATATTAAGGTTATTTTTAAATGGGTTTGGGTAAGCCTCAATTCTTTTAGACATAGGATGTGGTTCCTCTATATTTGTACTTGTCCCAACAAGAATAGGAATGTACTTAAAGTCTTCATATAAAATTGACTTTATTGTATTCTCGTCGGTACCAAACCAATCCATTAGTATTGAACCATAAACAGATCTAAAATCATGTTCATATTCTATATTATCAATATACTCAAGAGAAGGAAGAGAACCAATGGGGTTTGGGTTAACAAATGGACTCATAAAAAACATTGGTGCAGCCTCACCATGGTCAGTACCATAAGACTTATTTTGAAAAACTCTCCTGCCAAATTCAGAGTAGGTCATGGTTAAAACTCTTTCTTCAAGATCTCTATTAATAATGTCTTGCTGAAAAGCATGAATTGATTCTGCAAGATTTTCCATTAAATCTGGATGGGCTCCGGTCTCTGGGCTCCCAGCTTCTACTTGTTTGGCATGAGTATCAAAACCTCCTGTTTTTAAAATAAATATTTTTGATTTTAGTCCGCCGGCTATTAGTTGAGCAACCATCTTTAATTGATTTGCAAGTTTAGAATCAGGATATTCAATTTCTGATGAGCCCCCATATGTTGCGGCTTCTTCTAATCTATCAAAATAATCATTAGTTATTTTTGATGCAGTTCTTATATACTGTAGTTCATGACCGTAAGGTGTTTCTGGTACATCACCTTCTCCTTCCTTTATTTCTGGAAAGGAGGTTAAGCTTTTTATAGACATACCCATATTAATAATTGGCCCTTGACATGTACCAGATGAGTTATTTCCAATCGTTAAAGCAAGTGGGTCTGTAAAATCATTATTTGGATAGCCCTCAGGGTATGAAGGATGATTATTACTTAAATACCTACCAAACCATCCACTGAAAATAAATTCGTCTGATGATGAAGCAGAATTCCAAATATCTGTAGAACGGAAATGAGATTTATTAGGATTGGGGTAACCAACATTCCTAACAACACCCAACTTATCTTCATTAAATAGAGTTTGAAATTTTTCCATCCTTGAGTGTAATCCAGTATCTGAAAGTCCGTCCATTTTTAGTATTTTATTTTCAGGAATCATAAGGTCAGGCCTTCTAAGAGGCTTAGAATCTCCTCCAGAGCCATCTCTCATCAAGATGTCATATTGATCTATTGGGATTAAAGTATTAATTCCATCATTACCCCCAGCAAGAAAAATTAGCACTAAACATCGATCTGAAACAGAACCCGCATTCGTTAATGCGGCCATTGTAGATGATTTACTCATAACACTGATTGGTATACCCGAAACGTATAACGGAATTGTAGACAGAGGTATAGATTTTTTTATAAAATCTCTTCTTTTCATATTAGCTTAAATAATATTCAGGTGTTAAACATATCTCTTGAAGTAGACTTCTTAATTTTTTATTTAAAGACTCTTCTTTCTCATCATTTGGATCATTTATATAATCATTGTATTCATCTTCCCATAAATTCGGGTTATTGCCAATGACTATGTTTATTAGGTCAGACTTTCTGCTATCAGATATTTCGTTATATATTGGAAAAAGCCATTTACATAATGTATCTACTATTAAAACAATATTGGAAGGGTTATCAATAGAATTTAAAATTTTTAGAGGTTCAGATTTTATCCACAATTCACCATTTTCTAGTGATATTTTATGAACTCCATTATTTGACAAATATTTACGAATGTTTTTGGTTCTCATAGGAAGGGTCACTGAAGTAATCCAGAACTCGTGATATAGTGGACTTTGATAATATGCAGGCCATCCAGCAACATTAGGACTATCTAATATACTTTGTTCTTGTGCTTCTAATTCTTTATGTCTATTCCACCAAAATTTATATATATAGAAATAAGAAATATCATCATAATTTGTAAAAGGAATTTGTCTTAATATTCCAAAATTAAAATCAATGGGACTTTTAATTACCGCTCCTTGTGTGTGATGCTCAAAAAAATGAGAGCTATTAAATAATGTTTCCAGGACGGGTTTTATTTCATAGTTGTTATCTCTAAATATCTTAGCTAATGGTAAAATTATTTTATTTCTTACCTCATCATCAATAGCATAATAAACAAACCACCTGTAAATTTTCTCACATATATATTCTGACACCCTATCGCTTTCAAATATCATATCTATTAAATCTTCGTGTTCTTTATCTCCGTTATTTGGGATAGATTTATTTGAAAATTTTGATGAAAATGTTTTGGTTGAAGTGTCATGCCTTTCTTCGGTAAAGTATTGTCTGTCACTTCCTGAAAAGTTTTTTTCTACTTGCCAACCAGTCAAAACTTTTGATGCTTCAATAATATCGGATTCAGTATAGTAAGTATAGCTGTCCTCTCCATCTATCGGACCCTTGCCAATAGTAAATAGCTCAAATAGTTCTCTAGCATAATTTTCATTAGGAGCTTCTTTTACATTATATATTCCACTCAAATACTCAAGCATTTGTGGGTCGATATTAACTTTTTTGACAATGTTTTTAAAATTGCCAATGAAGTTATTTCTAAATTTTTCATGCATCCAATATATATATCGAGAGTCCTTTACCGCTTGCCACTCTGTAGCAAAATGATTCTGCCAAAATAAAACCATATTTTCTCTAATAGATATTGGATTTTTTTTATCTAGAATTAAACTTACTCTCCAGCCTGCATATGAAGATTTTCTTACACTATCTCCAGACTCCCTATGTTTTTCTGCATTAACCCATGTTTCTCCTAATTGAACTTGTTCGTCTTTACCGTCAGCATAATTAATTGGAGGTTCAAAAATTTTTTCAGAATTATCTAGTAATTTTTCTAAGGTTTTATCAAGTCCTTCTTCTACACTTTTATTTATTTCCTCTAATGTTGGGCCTATGGTAGCCCTTCTTAGTAAATGAGCTGCTTTTTCAAAATTCCAATCTGATGAACTTTCTTCGAGGCCAGCTATTTCTTTTGGAAAAGACGGTAATTTTTTATTTGCTCTAGCAAGGACTTTATCTCTATTGTTTTTTGACTTTTTTTTCTCAACTAGATTTGCCATCTTTATTAGTTTCAATAAATAATTACAAAACCAGACATTGGTGGGTTTTGTAAATTTTTATTTTTTTATTACAAGTTAATACAATTTAATTATTACGTTTTGCCAGAACAAATAAAAAACACAAAAGAAACTCCTCTGATGAGGCAGTATAATGAAATAAAGACAAAGCATCCCGATGCTATGCTTTTATTTAGGGTTGGTGATTTTTATGAAACTTTTGGTCAAGACGCAATAATAGCTAGTAAAATATTAGGTATTGTTCTGACAAAAAGAGCAAATGGTGCAGCGTCTCATGTTGAACTTGCTGGGTTTCCACACCACTCTCTTGAAACCTATTTGCCAAAGTTAGTTAGGGCTGGGTGTAGGGTTGCAGTATGTGATCAGTTAGAAGACCCAAAGAAGGCAAAAGGTATTGTAAAAAGAGGGATAAC
>Ga0208766_1000067_pt1 | contig 54601 bp, 44 predicted proteins | sample ETN01SmetaG_3_FD_185792 | JGI IMG/M metagenome (GOLD analysis project Ga0208766, IMG submission 185792) | Marine microbial and viral communities from oxygen minimum zone, Eastern Pacific Ocean - ETNP2014F12-01SV263 (SPAdes) (version 2) | ecosystem: Environmental > Aquatic > Marine > Oceanic ... | reverse complement strand
AGGCGGTTGCTCAGGAATGACCTATAAAATGGACTTTGAAGATGAAAAAGCCGAATACGACAAAGAATTCCAATCAAACGGGCTGACCATAGTTTGTGAACTAAAGAGTTGGCCATACCTCAAGAATATTGAAATAGACTATTCAGATGATCTGTTAAATGGAGGATTCAAAATAAAGAATCCAAATGCAGAACGGACCTGTGGATGCGGTACAAGTTTTTCCGCTTAAGACCGACTACAAGATATACGAGAGAATATTATGTCTAATCACCAAAAGATAATTGACTCAAATCTTGAAAAGGAATATGAGTATGGTTTTGTCACAGATATTGAATCGGAGACCATACCCCCGGGCCTTGATGAGGATGTGATCAAGACCATTTCAAGAAAGAAAAAAGAACCAGAGTGGCTATTGGACTGGCGCTTGAGATCATATCGCCATTGGCTTAAGAAAAAGAGACCCAATTGGGCAAACATTGAATATCCAGATATTGACTATCAATCAATAAGTTATTTTTCAGCTCCAAAGAAAAAGGAACTATCAAGCTTGGATGAGGTGGACCCACAACTATTGGAAACATATAACAAACTAGGAATACCTCTTGAAGAACAAAAAATGTTATCTGGGGTTGCTGTTGATGCTGTTTTTGATAGTGTTTCGATCGCAACAACATTCAAAGAGGAGTTAAAAAAGGCAGGTGTGATATTTTGTAGTTTTTCAGAAGCCGTACAGGATCACCCAGATCTAGTAAAAAAATATCTAGGTACAGTCGTGCCATACACTGATAATTATTTTGCAACCTTGAATTCTGCAGTTTTCACTGATGGCTCATTCGTATATATCCCCAAAGGGGTCCGGTGCCCCATGGAACTCTCAACTTACTTCAGGATCAATGAGGCTAATACTGGACAGTTTGAGAGGACTCTTATCATCGCTGATGAGGGAAGCCACGTAAGTTATCTTGAAGGTTGCACCGCACCAATGAGAGACGAGAATCAGTTACATGCTGCCGTCGTGGAACTCGTGGCACACAAGGATGCCACCATAAAATATTCCACAGTACAGAATTGGTATCCTGGCCATCCTAAGACTGGGAAAGGTGGAATCTATAATTTTGTGACCAAGAGAGGGACATGCCTAGAACAGAATTCTAGAATATCCTGGACCCAAGTTGAGACTGGATCTGCGGTTACATGGAAATATCCATCATGTATTCTCAAGGGTGATGGCTCTGTCGGAGAGTTCTATTCAGTGGCCGTAACAAATAATAAGCAGCAGGCCGATACAGGTACTAAAATGATACACTTAGGAAAAAATACAAAGAGCACCATTATTTCCAAGGGTATCTCTGCAGGTGAGGGGCAACAAACATACCGAGGAGAAGTGAAGATAATGAAAGGAGCAGATCAGGCCAGAAATTTCTCACAATGTGATTCAATATTGATAGGTGACAATTGCGGAGCGCATACGTTTCCTTATATTGATGTAAGAAATCCATCTGCCCAAATGGAACATGAGGCCACTACCTCCAATATTGGAGAGGATCAGTTGTTCTATTGCAACCAGAGAGGAATCTCTTCAGAGAATGCTGTATCGATGATAGTCAATGGATTTTGCAAGGAAGTTTTCAATGAATTGCCTATGGAATTTGCAGTTGAGGCAACAAAACTCATGGAAGTTACCCTGGAGGGAAGTGTTGGTTGACACTGCTAATAAATTATGCTAAACATAAAAGATCTCCATGCTGGAGTTGATGGCAAAGAGATACTACAAGGGGTTGACCTATGCATAAATCCGGGTGAGATGCATGCAGTTATGGGTCGTAATGGATCAGGTAAGAGTACTCTATCCAATGTGATCACAGGTAAAGAGGGATACAATATATCGAAAGGTGATATCCTCTATAAAAATGAATCAATAATTGAATGGCCACCAGAGAAAAGGGCTCTGGCAGGTATCTTTATGTCATTTCAATATCCAGTTTCAATGCCTGGAGTGAACAATACATATTTCCTAAAAGCTGCATTGAATGCAAAACTCAAGAACGCTGGAGAAAAAGAGCTAGACGCCGCTGGATTCCTAAAGCTAGTGAAGGAAAAATTAACTGAATTAAATATGGATACCTCATACTTACAGCGTGCGGTAAATGAAGGTTTCTCTGGTGGTGAAAAAAAACGAAATGAGATACTGCAAATGCTCACATTAGAACCAGAAATAGCGATCATGGATGAGACGGATTCCGGTTTGGATATTGATGCATTGAAGATCATTGCAAATGGCATTAACAAATATCGTAACTCTGAGCGTTCATTTCTTGTCATAACCCATTATCAACGGTTATTAAGATATCTAGAGCCCGATGTTGTCCATGTTTTGATCGATGGCAAGGTTGTCCGGTCAGGGGGCAAGGAACTTGCACTGGAGTTAGAGGAAAAAGGCTATCACTGGCTCGAATCATGATGCCTAATTACTTACACACAGAGTTTCAGAAAATACTTGATCGAGAGTACTTCTCAAAAAAGGTTCACCCCATAAGAAGGAAGGCATTTGATAGTTTCATTGAGGATGGTCTTCCTGATAAGAAATGTGAAGACTGGCGGTTCACTGACCTATCAGCCATCAAAAAGGGTAACTATAGAATATCAGAAATAGATGATGGCCCCACAAACAAGGTTAACATTTCTAAATACGGACTTGAATCCTTCAACACCATCGTTATATACAATGGCCATTTGCAACAAGATCTTTCATCGGTTCCAAAAGGAATCAAGATCTTATCGAATTTAGAGTATATGGAACAAAAGAATTGGGAGGTGAGTCAGCCAAACCTGTCATCCTTTGACCTACTTAATACCGCATTTATGGACAGTGGAATATGTCTGGTTATCCAAAAGGGAATTGAGATCGAGACCCCCTTGAGGATACTGTTCATATGCTCTGGAGAAGAGAAGATCATGATATCTCCAAGAATTCATATAGATCTCGAAGAATCAAGTTCACTGACCCTAGTAGAACAGCATGTCGGAGACTGCAACGAATACCTTTACAATGGGTCTGTCATCATGAACATTGAAGATAATGCACAACTCGAACATATAAGGATTCAAAATAATTCTAAAACAACAATTAACATGGGCAATCTGCATGTGACCCAACATCAAGGATCCAACTTTACATTTAACCAATTTACGCTTGGAGGAAGGCTTGGTAGGACCAATCTCTACGCAGATCTAATCGAAAAGGGAGCAAATTGCTCTTTAAATGGTCTAAGTCTTTCAAATGATGACCAACATCTAGATGCGCATATTATCACAAACCACCATGCACCTCACTGTACAAGTACTCAAAATTTCAAATCCATATTGAAAGGCAGGTCGTCTGGCGTATTCAATGGACGGTCCATCGTTCAAAACAAAGCACAAAAAACTGATTCAAATCAATCAAATAAGAACCTATTGCTTTCTAAGGATGCGCTAATGAACTCCAATCCTCAACTTGAGATCTATGCAGATGATGTAAAATGTTCGCATGGGTCTTCAACAGGTGCTCTAGAGCCAGATGCTCTATTCTATATCAGGTCAAGGGGCATAGATCAAGATTCTGCAAGAGCATTATTGGTGAGGGGATTTGGTTCTGAAATAATTGAGGCACTTGAGAACAATGAGATACGAGACCATATCACTAATTACTTCAACCAATGGATCGATAAGAACAAACAATGAGCATTCAAGAAGAATTAAATAAACTAAGAGAGATATTCCTTCTCTTTGAAGACCACAAGGACAAGTTCGTGCAGTTGATGGACATGGCAAAAGAATCAGCGGAACTAAATAAAACTGAGAAAATTGATATCAATAAGATAAATGGATGTACATCTCAGGCATGGGTAGTGGCCGACCCCAATGGTGATGATACATATACATTCAGAACAGATTCCAATGCTCTGATCGTAAAGGGGCTGTTAACGATCTTGGAAAGGATCTTCACTGGCCAAGCTGTGGATGAGATTCTTGCAATGAACAGTGAGGACATTCTTTCTGCAGCTGGACTTGACAAAACGATCACAAGCCAACGGACCAATGGATTTTCTAGTGCTGTTGAAAAGATCCATAACATCATAAGATGATTCCCTCTGACTCTGAATCAATTCGATTGTTACGTGATGTCGATGCATATATGGTTCCCTCAGGCGATGAGGTAAAGTTGCTTGCGGGAAACCTCGTTAGAGTGACACAATCTCTAGGTGGGAATTATACAGTACTGATGAACGGTAACATGGTGCAAATAAGGGCAGAGAATGCGGATGCACTGGGGATTGAACCACCGGAAGAAAAAATCACCTCTCCCACAGGCGACATTGAAAAACAAATTTGGGACCAACTAAAGACATGTTATGATCCAGAGATACCGGTAGACATAGTTGAACTTGGCCTGATATATGATCTTACAATAGACGATGGGGAAAATGGGAAAAAGATTGGTATCAAGATGACACTTACAGCACCAGGCTGTGGCATGGGACCAGTTATCGCTGATGAGGTCGACCGAAAGATAAATGGCCTTGAGGATGTCGAAGAGGTCTTAGTTGAACTGGTATGGGAACCTATGTGGACGAGAGATATGATGAGTGAGGCAGCGCAATTGGAACTAGGCATGTTCTAATGGGACTCTCAAAAAGATCAATAAAAGCAGATTTTCCGATCTTCAACGATTCAGACCTTGTCTATTTAGATAACGCATCAACCACCCATAAGCCTCAACAAGTATTGGATGCGATACTATCGATGTACACTGAGACCAATGCAAATGTTCACAGGGCACTATATGACATAGGTAGTCAGGCGACTGAGAGGTTTGAGAATTCCAGAAAAAGGATCGCAGACTTTATTCGTGCACCATCTGAAAAAGAAATAATATTCACAAGTGGTACCACTGAGTCCATCAATCTACTCGGTCGGACCTTGGGCAATGACCTTGGACCAAAAGATGACATTCTTGTATCTGAGATGGAGCATCATGCCAATCTTGTCCCTTGGCAGATGGCATGTGACCGGACTGGTGCAAATCTCAAATTCATTCCCATAAACGATAAGGGGGAGCTTGATCTATCTGAACCTGATAGGTACTTCACCTCTTCAACAAAAATCATTTCCATTGCACATGTGTCCAATGTTCTTGGTACCATAAACCCGATCAATGACATAGCAGAAATGGCTAAGGATGTAGGAGCAATATTTATTGTTGATGGTGCCCAAGGAGTACCTCATCAAGCCGTGAATGTGCAAGAACTAGGCTGCGATTTCTATGCATTTTCAGGACATAAAATGCTCGGCCCAACTGGTATTGGATCGCTATGGGGAAGAATGGAGATACTAGAAAGAATGGACCCCTTCATGGGTGGTGGTGAGATGATCGATACCGTTTCGATGAACTCATCCACCTGGAATGAGGTTCCATACAAATTTGAGGCTGGAACTCCTAATTTTGTTCAGGCAGTTGGCCTAGGTGCTGCAATTGATTATCTTGAAAGTTTAGGTATGGACACAATAGCCAAAGACGAAAAAGAGATCACTGATTATGCCTTGAAGAAAATGTCCCAGATAGAAGGTGTCAGAGTCTTCGGAGCAGCAAAGAATAGGTCTGGTGTGATCAGTTTTAATTTGACTGGCGTTCATGCTCATGATCTAGCACAATTCCTGAATAAGGATAATATCGCCATCAGGGTTGGGCATCATTGTGCACAGCCCCTACTATCAAGCTTAAATGAAAGTTCTGTGGCACGTTTAAGTATTTATGTCTATAATGACAAATCAGATATTGATAAATTTTGTAGATCGTTAATAACGGTGAAAAATTATTTTTAGATGGAAACAATAATACTAGATGATTTCCTTGAAGGTGGAATCATTCGTGAAAGATCATTTCGTCAACAGGTGCGGGAACTTGACCTTGATCAATTCCAAGATAAAAAGGTGATCATCAAGGGCTGCGCAAGTGTCACAGTACCTACTTGGGCATATCTGATTATCACTGCTCAACTTGCACAGGTCGCAAAAAAGATATACTATGGTGAACCACGATATGCGGTCAAGATATATAGTAGAGGAGAAAAATAGAGATGTCCAAGGAACGTGTAAGTTGGGAAACCTATTTTATGAATATAGCAAAAGAGGTCTCCACTCGCTCCACATGTGATAGAAAACATGTTGGAGCCGTGATAGTCCGAGATAAAACATTGTTGTCTACAGGATACAACGGTAGCATCAAGGGTCTTCCTCATTGCGACAGTGCCGGTCATGAAATGGTTGAAGGTCACTGCGTACGAACCTCCCATGCTGAAGCAAATGCCATTGTGCAAGCTGCAAAAAATGGTGTCAAGATCGATCAAACAGAGATCTATGTCACCGCCTCTCCATGTTATAATTGTTTTAAACTAATTGCCAATGCTGGAATAAAGGTCATCTACTATAATGAACTTTATCGTGATGAACGCATAATAGAGCGTGCAAGAGAAGTGGGAATTGAGTTGGTCAGTTTAGAGGATTCAACCTAGATTCATATATGAATGTCCGGAAGGTAAATTATAGAGAACCAAATGCCCCCTCTGAATTTACTCGGTCACTGCGACAGACAGGATTTGGTGTACTGACCGGCCATCCAATTGATAAAGATCTGGTTGATAATGTTTATAATGAGTGGGGTGATTTTTTCAATTCCAATAATAAGAATGAATACCTATTCAGTAATGAAGACCAAGACGGGTATTTCCCCTTTCAAACTGAAAATGCAAAAGGACACACCCTCAAGGACCTAAAAGAATTCTATCATTTCTACCCGTGGGGACGATATCCAAAGGAGGTCTCCGAGGCAACTAAAATATTATATGATCAATTAATAGAATTGACATCCACACTCTTAGGTTGGATCCAGGAACAGACACCAGAAGATATAAGGACAAAATTTTCCATGCCTCTTCCAGAGATGATCCAAGATAGCAAGACCAATCTATTACGAATCCTCCACTATCCTCCACTTGATGGCAAAGAGGAAAAAGACGCCGTCAGAGGTGCTGCGCATGAGGATATCAACCTCATCACTATCCTGGTCGCTGGAACCCAACCAGGACTACAAGTTCAAGATACAAATGGATCTTGGCATAATGTGTCTTGCGACCCTGGGTGTCTTGCCGTAAATATTGGAGACATGCTTCAAGAGGCATCTGAGGGCTATTTCCCATCTACGACACATCAGATCATCAATCCTGGTAGTGGCATAGTCAATGAGAGTAGATATTCAATGCCTCTCTTTCTCCATCCACGAGATGATGTCAGATTATCAACGCGGTATACGGCCAGGCAATATCTTGATGAGAGATTAAGAGAGATTGGTCTAAGAGGATAATCCCATGAAAAGGTTCATGCTGTTCGTTATATTGTATTCCACAGTAGAGGCTGGAACCTTCGATGTCTCCATACCAGAGAATGATACTGCAAGTTATAATTATGCGGATTTTAGGATATGGATCAATGATTCAACTGATACTCTAAAGGGAATCTATTGGTTCATGCACCATAACAATGGTGACTCAAGAAATATTGTCGATGACTCCTTATATCAAAACCTGGTCAATGGACAAGATTTTGCTCTTTTAGGTGCACATATTTTCAATATGCACATGCATACAGGAATCGGTGATGCCGTCATTGCAGCGATGGATTCTTTTGCAGTTCTATCCGGACATTCAGAGCTTTCATTCATTCCATTTTTCATAAATGGGTATTCCTGGGGTGGGCAATTCGCCTATCATTTTACCAGATGGGTTCCAGATAGGGTCCTTGGGCTGATCACTCAAAAAGGCGGATACCACGATACTACCGATGCGGGTTCTGCAATTGAGGTGCCTTCTCTTATGATCGTCGGGGAAGAAGATCTTGATTATCGCATTGAGAATCTCACAGAAATATTCCTTGACCATAGGCCCTTGGGAGCAAAATGGACACTGGCCATGGAACCCGGAGCGGGACATACTCAGGTCACAGACCATGCCTTTTTAAATACATTCTTTAATACCGTGACGGACCTTAGATTGAATAATGGGGTCAATGTCTTTGAACCGATCACATTGAATACAATTCCTGACTCAATTGGATGGCTAGGAGATCAAGGCACCTATAGGATTGGTTCTTGGCATTGCTATGATGGGGTCTTTGACTCATCATCCTGGTTCCCATCAAAGATCATAGGCGAGCATTGGCAAGATTTTGTGACAGATCTCCCAACTGATACAAGCGCATGTGCCCCTGTCCTTGATAGCAGCTATGTTTATTTTACCATTGGGATCCATGGAATGGACAGCACATCAAATTATACGATAACCACAAACGAACATACACTGATCGATCAATGTCGTTCACAACTTGAATTATCTGAGGACGAGCGTAATCTCCATATAAATGGTTATCTGGCCTATGATGATGGTGGATTCAATCAGCCATGGAGTTGGCATATTCTACCCAATGAGTGGGAACTCGCTGAGATGTCAATAGGAACCTGCAATGGTGTGCCAGAGGATGTGGAATCAGACTTGGATTATTGGATCAATACAGTTGGGCAATTATGTAATTGGGGAAGTTTTATAAAAGAAGAGATTGAAACAGATCAAGATACCCTCCTCGAACTCACTGGTTTTGAATTGTATCCGCATGATTCTTTTGTGGAGGCATTTTGGTGTTGGATAGATAATGAGGATCTTGAATATTATCTGCTAGAACGATCTACGGATGAAGAGTTCATTGACAATGTTGAAGAAATTCATTTGATGATTAATTGGTATGAAGATCATGATATAGAATTTGATACGGAATATTTCTACAGGGTCTCTTATTATGCTGGAGAATGGAGTGAATACTCTGATACACTCTCCATAACCTTGGAATGGATGGATTTAATGAACCATGACCTATCACCCAGTAACCTTAGCCTACATCAGAATTATCCTAATCCATTTAATCCTACAACACAGATCAAATATGACCTACCTGAAGATTCCTATGTCAACATCACTATTTTTGATATGCTAGGTAATGTGGTATCTAATCTTGTGAATCAGAGAGAGAGTGCTGGGTATAAAACAATTCGATGGAGAGCTACCAACGATCAAGGTCAATCACTACCAGCAGGAGTATATTTTTATATGATAGAGGCACAAGGATTCACAATGGTAAAGAAAATGATCCTCTTGAAATAATATTACCACAATGAGTAGTTCTGGAATAGCGCTGTGCGGAGCAGGTGCTTATATTGATATAAAAATTTATAATTTTTCTGGCCACGTGATCAAGAATTAAATAATGGAAAGAACAAACCAAAGTGGGATGCCTCTGACCGAAGTACTGGGGTATATTTTTTAGAATTGAGTACAAAAAGAGATCGAACAGTTACGAAATTGGTATTGATCAAATAATATCAAGTCAATTTAACGAAGACCATTTGATACCATCTCAGCTATGTCCAATACTTTGATACTGTCTTCATTGCCTGTGGTCTTGACTCCATCTTCTAGCATTATGTTACAGAAATTACAGGCTGCAGCCACAGTGTTTGCCTTGGTCTCCACTGCTTGATCGACTCGACTTTGATTGATTCGACCCCCTGTCTTGATCTCATACCACATATTACCGCCTCCTGCCCCACAGCAAAAACTTTCAGACTTGGATTGCTCCATCTCTCTTATGTTCCCATCTTTTAATACGGATTGCAAAACATTCCTCGGTGCGTCATATTCGTCATTGTGCCTGCCCAAATAACAAGGGTCGTGAAAGGTGACATCCTCGTCAACATATGGTTTAGGGGTTATCTTCTCATCTCTGATCAATTCATCAATGAATTGCGAATGGTGAACAACTTCTAGGTCAATACCCATCTCTGCATAATCATTCTTTAATGTTGTAAAACAGTGGGGGCACTGAGTAACTATCCTCTTGAAATCATATTGGTCAAAGGTCTCCTTGTTCTGCTCGGCCATTGTCTGAAAAAGATATTCATTCCCGATCCTTCTAGCAGAATCTCCGGTGCAGGTCTCTTCATTGCCTAGGCAGGCATAATCCACACCAGCCTCATTCATGATATTGGCCACGGATTGGGATATTTCCCTTCCTCTTGAATCATAGGCACCACTGCACCCCGCCCAGTATAGAACATCAACATTCTTCTTTTCACGCATCAGCGGAACATCATGCCCATCCATCCATTTTTCTCTGTCTTGTGGTGACAGCCCCCAAGGGTTACCATAATTCTCTATTTTCTCAAAGGTCTCCATGGCATCTTGTGGAAACTTTGACTCCATCATGACAAGATCCTGTCTTGCTCTTAGTATATCGACCATTGGCTCGTTTCCCACTGGGCAGACCTCAACACAATAACCGCATGTCGTACAGCTCCATGCCGCTTCCTCTGTCAGCATCCACTCTGTCAATGCCCTGTCTATCACATCACCATTTGCTAGGGTTGTCATATTTTCGTTGAGAAAATATCGCTTGTTTATCTCAATGGCAGATGGAGACAGTTCCTTCCCCGTATCATAAGCGGGGCAGGCATCCTGACATCTACTGCACTGTATGCATGCATAACCATCCAATAGCTGGGTCTGAGGCAGATGCTGGAGCTGGGAAGCACCAAACTGTTCTAGGTCCTCATCCTCAAAATCAATTGTCTCGATCGCAGCCATCGATCTACGATCCACAGCCGCCATGATATTCAATGGTCCCATAAAGAGGTGCGCATGCTTGGAAAACGGAAAGTACGGAAGAAATGCAAGAATGAGCCCAAGGGCCAGCCACCACGTGGTGTGCTCCATGACGTGCATTGTATCGGTCGGCATGTTTGACCAGAGACCCGCGACCAGATTGGCAGCTGGTTGGCTCTGGTCAGGTTCAGACAATGCGATCTCAAAACTGGCAGACAGGAACCTAGAACCAATATGTAGGATAATGAAAGACCCAACAAGAAAGGAATCAAATCTCATGCCCTTTTGCGCTTTTTCTGATAGCATCACTGGATCTCTGGTGACCAGCCTACTATCTTTTATCAAAAAACGACGCACCAGAAAATAAAAGACTCCAAGTAATACCAAGACACTGAAAATATCTACAAATAATCGATAGACATCACCAATAAAACTATCGGGAAAGAATTTGAAGTTTGGGATGAATCCATACAGTACATCAATAATATTCACTGCAAGATAAAGCGCAAATCCCCATGCGACCAGCGCATGAATGAGTCCGATCACTGGACGTGTCTTGAAGAGGGTCTTTTGACCAAAGAATGCGGCAATACCATGCTTCCAGTTCTTTATCACATCTGGCCAGTTCAGAGGCTGAGATCCAGACATTATGACTCGAAACATTCTCCCAAACGTGACATAGGAGGCTCCCATGGAACCAAGAGCCAATAGAACAAAGATTATTTTTTCAAGGTTGGATAACAAGTATCAGGATCGATCTAATGCTTCAGTAAGTTTTGGAACGATCTCTAAGACATCACCAATGACGGCATAATCAGCGATCTCAAAGATCGGTGCGTCAGGGTCCTTGTTGATCGCCATGATGTTCTTTGCTCCTTTCATGCCAACGACATGTTGGATAGCGCCTGAGATACCTAATGAAAAATAAAGTTTTGGCGCAACATTGCTTCCGGAGCTTCCCACTTGCCTGAAAGATTCTACCCACCCAGAATCAACTACAGGTCGACTGGCAGACACCTCTGCCCCCATCGCTTTGGCAAGATCGAAGGCAAGAGGCACATTCTCTTCTTTCTCGATGCCACGGCCTACGGATACAAGTATCTCTGCACTATCGAGGTCCACATCTCCTGCTTCTTCTTGAAATGGTTCCTCTGAGATGGAACGCACACCACTCGCATCAAGGGTCGCTTCAAATGCCTCAACAGAGCATGATCCAGGTCTTAATTCCTCCTCGCTGAATGCAGCAGACTGAAAACTAATGATCAATCGTTCTGATGTAGATGACATTTCAGCATTGAGCTTCGCATTGAGGACCTGTTTGATAAATCCCTGATCAGAAAGAGATACAATATCTGGGATGAATGGAACCCCGAGCTTTGCACTGACCCTCGGCATGAAGTCTCTGGTCTGGTAGGTGTGACCCGCTACAATGATATTTGGAGAGCAGGACTCAGTGACCTGCCTTACGACCTCTGAGTATCCATCTGCATTGTACGATGATACAAGATCATGCCCAACCGTGATCACTTTCTCCAGGTCATAACCGGTCAAATGCCCCACGATCTTATCAGAGTCACTACCCATGACAAGGGCAGTGACTGATTTACCCAATTTTTGAGCAGCAACAATAGCCTCCTTGCTCAGTCGATGGAGTGACCCTTGATTATTTTCGAGAATAACTAAGATATCCATGACCTAGGTGACCTTTATATCTGATCTTAATATCTCAACGATCCGCTCTACAACTTGGTCTGCATCACCCTCGATCACCTCTGTTTTCTTGGACGTTGTTGGGACAAATATTCTATCCATTGACTGGGCCTGTTCCCCGCTGAGTAGATCCGAATTTGGAACCGTTCTTATCTCCTTCTTCTTTGCACCCATGATCCCTTTGAGGGATGGATACCGAGGAGTGTTCAGCCCCGATTGTATACTGATGGATGCTGGGAGTGGTAGCTGTACCCATTGAAACCAGCCCGACTCCAATTCTCTCTTGACCCTTATCTGACCATCCAAGACATCGGTCTCTATCGCCAGAGTTGCGGTTGGTAATCCAAGCATCTCTCCGATCAATACCCCGGTCTGTCCCATGCCCGTGTCATCCGACTGCAGGCCTGTAAGAATCAGATCGAAGTTCTCTTCTTTCAATACATCTGTGAATCTTTGGGCTATGAGAAGAGGGTCTATCTCTATCTGGCCATCCTCTTCAAGGTGAATGGCTCGGTCCGCGCCCTTGGCCAGCCCCTCGCGAATGACCTTTTGAACACGAGAAGGCCCCATGCTGACAACAACGACCTCGCCCTCGCTCATTTTTTCCCTGATCAAGAGAGCCTCTTCCAAGGCAAAGTTGTCAGGAGGATTCATGACAAAGGTCACTGATGGTTCATCAATCCAATCTTGAGAATTATTCATGGGCAATGTGGATTCCGATCCCGGGACCTGTTTTATTAATACTGCGATTTTCATTTTTTAGATATACAGAAGGATATTTAAGTTAATTTAGAACCTTAATTTAATTGGCATACAGTAATACACCAACTATCATGAATGAATTTTGGACCAGACTTGTTTTAGAGACAACTTTCATTATGGGCAGCATAATAACTTTATACTGTCTCTACATACTCTGGGCAAAAAGAAGTTATCGAAAGACAAAGAAACCAAAAGAATGAAAATTCTTTGAGGATTCGTAATTCTTGTTTAGGTTTCCGAGTAATCTTAATTCTATTAAGTAAACCCTTTATAAAAAAGTCTAAGGAGCATGATATGACTAAATTGTTAAAACTTTTCCTCTCACTTACTTTCCTTGTTGGATTAGTATATTCACAGAGCATCCAGGGCAACGTAAATTGCGTTGCTGCGATCGTTGAATACACCTATGTCGCAAGGACCGTTGAGAGCCCTGAAGATACAGCGAATGGCGTATCCTATTCGGTGACAGGCTCATGGCCAAGTTCTGCCGCTGCCGCTGCTGGTATGGGATACACACATACCCTGGCCTCATATGAGGCTGGAGATACCGTAACGACCGCACTCGTTCCATTGGTCACTCCCGACCTACTAGCGTGGGCAGGCGTGGCACTCGATGTTGATCTGAATGACGATGGCTCCTTCACCATTAATGAGGGCAGTACCTACCCTACAACAGAGGCTGAGAATTGCTCTACCTACTCAACTGTCCCTGCTGTTCAAGAGGATGGCACATGGACCAGTACTCCTGGATTCGATCACCCAGATGACCCTCTGGTTCACTCAATGGGCTGGGGAATTACATTCTCAGATATTTTTGCGCAATTTGGAGCCGCAGACCTAGTGAATGGACAATACGGAGTTGACTATGGTGTAGGCACGGACATGGAAAATTGGGGTATGGTCACTGTAACATACAGTGATGAGGAACATAATAATCCAAACGCGGTTGAGATATTCTGGGAAGCACATGATGGAGTTGCATCTGGTTTAGGTGTGAACGATGATGGCCAAAAAAATGATTACGTTGGCGTACCCGTTGCAACGGCAGATACTGTTACGATCTCCAACATGGAAGCATACCTGATGTATGTTCATCCTGACACCAACTTGTGGTGGAACCTAGGATGGACCGGTAGTGACGATGACTTTTTTCCTGTTCTTGGTGGACCAGGACATCCGATAGACCCAAATAACCCTGATTCCTATGAAGTAAATCCTGTTACCGGTGATACTACATCCGCAGGTGTGACCACAACCAATAATGGTTATATCTTTGACCCAACTGGTGCTGCTACTGGAGGTGATGGTATCCCCTTTAATGGTGATGAGGCAATGGCCCCTACTGGTTATTTCTTCACATTTAACTTTCTAGAGGCCAACCAAGTGTTCTCAGGTGTGTTCGAAGCTATATTAGGCGCTACTGGTGATCTACAAGTTGCCTTGACAGCTGCGGCCGATTCAGTTGCATTCATATACGTTGACGGAGAGACCTCTGCTGCAATTGGTGCAAGCGTGGGTCAGGTCTTGTATGATGAATATGCCGCTTGCCTAGGTGCAGGTGGTACATCCGAGATTTGCGCTGGTATTTTTGCAAAAGGTCCAACTGCCACACTTCTAGCTGTTCAGACCGCATGTGACTATGATTGTGGCGTTGATGATTCTGGATGGGATTTTGACCCTGAAGATGGAACAGGCAGATTGGTCTTTGAGATCGATAACAGTTGCATACCTGATAATACCACTCAGAGAGTGAACACCTGGTGGGTATACACCGGTACAACTGAAGTAGATGAGGATGCTCCCGTAGCTGAAGAATTCACATTGCATGGTAACTATCCAAATCCATTCAACCCGGAGACCAAGATACGATTCGCCACAGAGAAACACTCTGATGTGAAGGTGACGGTCTATTCCATCTTAGGTGAAGAGGTATCTGTAGCGCATGATGGTCAACTATCATCCGGAACCTACGACATAACCTGGTATGGTAAAGACTCAAGAGGAAACAAGGTCCCAAGTGGTGTCTATTTCTATGAGGTACGTTCTGACGATAGGATCCAAAAAGGGAAAATGTTACTCTTAAAGTAGTATATCATTCATAATTCAATAAAAATGATAAATAGTAAACAGCCTCGTACAACGGGGCTGTTTGCTATTATGAGGACCCCATGAGAATATTCATTAAAACATCCATCATAATCTTTTCATTCCTTTTTGCGCAGAAAGGTTCGATCTCAGGGAAGGTCACTGATTCTACCAATGACTCACCCTTGATCGGCGCAAATGTACTGATCGAAGGCACAGACCAAGGTGCAGCCACGGACACTGAAGGAAGATATATGATCAAACAATTAGACCCTGGTACATATAAGATCATAGTGTCTTACATCGGTTTTCGTAACTATCAGGAAGATATAGAACTGGGTCCGGGTCAGAAGGCCTCCAAGGATCTCGCACTGGAGCCAGAGGCAATTGAAATGAAGACTTACGTGGTCACCGCATCGAGGCGAAGAGAGCGAGTAGAGGACGCTCCTGCTGCTATATCGGTCATATCAAAGAGAGAGATAAGGCGTGAGAGCAATACAAACCTTGGGGATTATCTAAAAGGCACCAAGGGTATCGATTTTACACAGTCTGGAATTGACAGTTATAATATGACCGCTCGAGGTTTTAATTCTTCTTTTAATTCACGGCTCTTGACCCTGACAGATGGGCGAATGGCGAATGTCCCCTCGCTAAGACTTACGGCATATAATGTGATCCCTGTCTCCTTTGAAGATGTTGAGCAGATAGAGGTTGTCTTAGGCCCGTCTTCTGCACTTTATGGCCCCAATGCCCATAGTGGTGTACTAAACATAGTTACCTCCTCCCCTTTGAGATCCACTGGCACCAGCGTAAATATACAAGGCGGTCTGTTGAACCAGGCCGATACAGACCTATTAAAAAAATTGACCTTCAGGACGGCCCATAAGTTTGGAAATATTGGGATCAAGCTATCTGGTGTTGCCCTTGCCGGCCAAGATTGGACGCACTTCAATACCGATGAATTTGAAGGGCATGACCCCGCCTTTATTGGACGACCCAATTTTAAGCATGACCGATTGGACAAAGGCGGTATACTGGCACAGAATGATAACAACCCTCGTTTTAATCAGGAAATGATCGGTCATGTCGAAGGATCTGATGAGTCTTGGATCGGACATTATTGGGGAGATTATATTTCTGATACTGGTGGAGAGGATGGCTCACCAATAATCACACAACAAATGATAGATGAGGCATCAACAGACCCATTCAACCGCTTCACTCTTCCAAATGGAATGGTCTTATGGTATGTCACTTCAGATAAACTAGGAAAAATATATGCGGATGGTGTTGACAATAATGGTGACGGTGCGATTGACGAACTGATCGACATTGGTATTGACGATGAAGAAGAGATCTGGGTCGATGGTATTGACAATGATGGTGATGGTCTTATAGATGAGAGCGATGAACTGGGAAGTGCATGGCTGGATCGATTTGGTCGCACGACCGACACCAAGTATTTAGAGGCCACCACAACGATATATACCAATCCAGATTCCACATGGAGTGTTGTAGATGAATATCACAAATCCGGCTTCGGTGATTACATCTACGATTCAGATGGCAATATTGTATTTGACACCAATAATAATGGGATCTATGATGATAGTTGGGGATCAAATGGACTGGATGACGATGGGGATTGGGGACCTTATAAGGATGACCTTGGTAATGCCTGGGATGATCCGTATGAAGAATTCGTAGACCTTAATGGTAACGGCCTATACGATAGCGATGTGGGTGAGACCTACGCAGATATCCTTGGCACCTTGGTATTACTTGATTTTGGATTAGATGGTGTACCTGCAGATGATGCCAATGGGGATGGAGACTATGACGACGATGGGGATATTGCTCCGGATTTTGGTGAGGGAAATGGTGTTTGGGATGGCGAGACCTATGATGACCTAAATGGTAATAGTGAGTGGGACATATTTGATAATAATGATCTGGATGGAAATGGCCAGGCAAGCGAAGGTGAAATTGGTGTTGATGAGTTTGACGAAAAGGATTTCTCATTGAATTATGGAGGCCTCTCCCCCATATACAAAGATGCCAATGATGATGGTATTGATGATTTTCCTGAATTCAAGGTTCGTAATTATAGATATGATCTGAGAGTTGATTGGGAACCGAATTCAGACTTCACATTTAATTTATCGCATGGTTTTGCTTGGGCAAGAAATATTAACATAACCGGGATCGCTAGGTACCTTGCCGATGGTTGGGTATATAGATATTATCAAAGCAGACTACGCTGGAAAAATCTATTTCTACAATCGTACCTAAACACTAGTTACTCTGGTGACCCAAGCCATCCAACAAGGAATCTTGCTACGGGTAGTTTCATCTATGACCGTTCAAAAAAATTCAGTCTCCAATTACAGCATCTCAATGAGTGGAAAAATGGAGACCTACGATTCGTTTGGGGGCTGGACTATTTCTTGACCATGCCCGACACTAGAGGTACCATCCTCTCAGATAAAGATCTAAGGGACGGACGTGACAACAATGGTAATGGAGAATCAGGCTCGCCCTATGTATTTGATGACAAGAATGACAACACATGGCATGATGATGGAGAAAGATACACTCGATGGGATACTGATGATCTCTCGCAATTTTCAGATCCAATCGACTCCTCCAACTCGGATGCTGTTTATGGTGCAATTTCAGATGGACTGGACAATGACAGAGACAGTGACGATTTCGAAGATCTCAATCAGAATGGCATCCCAGACTTTATTGATTCCAATGGCAATGGTGAATATGACTCAGGAGAGACCATTGAGCCTGGAGTTCAGTGGCTAGGAGGACAACGCTTTTACGTCTTTGCTGATGGAATAGATAATGATGGTGATGGAAAGATAGACGAGAACATTGATGAGGGAATAGATGAGGCCTCTGAGGATAATCGATATACTGTCAATGAATTAGGCGCATATTACCAGGTCAATTGGAAGATCAACGACAAATGGGAATTTATTCAAGCCACTCGACTTGATGTGCACGATCGTCTGACAGATATAGTGCAATTCAATAATCAAGGCTATGGAATGGGCTACAGTCCATTTGATTGGAAATTTGATCTTGATAAGAAGGACGGAATTCAGGTCTCTCCAAAAATTGGTCTTGTACATCGTCCAAGGGAAAATCAAAATTATAGATTAACCTGGGCCCAGGCGTTCAATACACCAACCAATCAAGCTCTATTCCTAGATATATTTGTCACACGTGTGTCTGTGTTCAAGGTATATGCACGAGGAGCTGATGGTGGATATGTGTTCCCAAGAGACTCCATTGGCAATCCTTACTATTACAAACCGTATGATGGGATCTATGAGACAGTCGACACTAGCAATTCAATATATTTTTATCCCTCGACCGATCCAAAGATCGAAGGTTTCTATGGACAACAGGTAAAAGACCTACCTGAGATCCAACCGGAGATCGTTAATTCTTGGGAGTTTGGTTACAAAGGGAGACTAAGTAATCGACTATTTGGGACTTTAGATCTATATACAAGCCACTACAGCAGTTTTGTCAGTCCTGTTACCTTTATCACTCCGATCGTAGTTGAGAAATCAGTACTGGAGACAGATTATGATGGAGATGGTCTTATAAACACAATCGAGGATATAACCAATAATGATATTATTGACCAGGATGATTATGATGAATCTTTCAACAACTGGCGCGGAGGGATAAAGGGTGTCACGGCAATGGATACTATCCCTGGTTACACGCCACCTGTCGTCGTGGGATATATCAATTATGGAGAGGTCGACATGTGGGGACTGGATGCAAGCCTTACCGCCCTTTTAAATCTGGAATGGTCCATCGATGCGAATTATTCTTATCTTGGAATGAACGAGTTCTTAAACCCAATTACCAACTCCATGGACCCGATCAATGCACCCAGACATAAACTTGGAATGAAGCTACAATACAACTCTAGACGGTGGCCAGTAACAGGTTCTCTAAATGCTAGGTATGTTGATGGCTTCAAGTGGTCCTCGGGAATATATTTTGGGGAGATAACACCATATACGCTGTTTGATATCCACCTGGGATATAAGGTCAATAAATTCCTTAAAGCCAACTTTACCATAACAAATCTTTTGAATCATCGCCACACAGAAATAATAGGCGGTCCTTCGATCGGCAGGGTTATGCTATTAAGATTGCAAACCACTTTCTAACTAACTCACCTTTATTAAAGTTCTGTTGCATATAACAGCTATGCCTAAGAAATGCCTTGCGACATTAATTAGTTCAATTTAAATATACTGAGGATGTCGTCCATGATCGATAGTATCTCAAATAAGTCAAGTAACAGCCTGATCCAGCATTCGGGTGTTGAATTCCCGATAATATGCGGAGCAATGTATCCTTGCTCCAACCCCGAACTTGTTGCTGCAGCCTCGAATGGTGGCGGCATGGCGATCCTGCAACCTGTTAGTCTGACATTCGTACATGGTTATGACCTCCGGGAAGGGATAAGGTATATTCGGTCTCTCACCGATAGACCCATCGGATTCAATGCACTTATTGAAAAAGGTAGTAAAAAATATATTGAGAAAATGTCAAACTGGATTGATATAGCGTTGGAGGAAGGAATCCGCTTTTTTGTCACGTCACTTGGAAAACCAGATTGGGTATGTGATAGAGTTCATCAGGCTGGAGGATTTGTCTATCATGATGTATCCAACCGCCACTGGGCGAAAAAAGGAAAAGATTGCGGAGTAGATGGACTTATATGTGTGAATGCTCGAGCGGGAGGCCATCTTGGCACAAGCTCAATGGAAAATATGTTTGAAGAATTATATGATCTAGGACTCCCTCTAATATGTGCTGGTGGGATTGGAAGTGAGGCTCAATTATCAAACGCAATGGAGATTGGCTATGATGGTGTACAGATGGGGACGCGTTTCATTGCAACATTGGAATGCAATACACCAGAAGATTATAAGAATGCAATAGTTGAAGCCTCAGAAAGTGACATAGTGTCCACCACTCGTATGACAGGCATACCCATTGCCGTTATAAGAACCAAAGAATATAAAAATGAAAATTCTTGGCTTATCCAAAAGTTGCTCAATAGTAGATTCAAGCATCATACTAGGATGCTCTTGAATCTAAATTCATTCATACGATTGAAATATCTATCAAGAAGCAACAGTTCAAAGAATAATCAGAAAAAGAGGAAATACTACTCTGCAGGAAAGAGCGTGCAATCAGTAAAGAGCATTGAATCAGCTACAACGATTATGCGACGCCTTGGTGAATCATTGGGTGGGAAGGATAAGGTAGCACAAGGTCAGAAAAATGAACAATGATAAGAAAGTTAGGATCGGATGCGCATCTGCATTCTGGGGCGACACCTCAACTGCCGCAAAACAACTTGTGGAAAAGGGCGACCTTGACTATCTAGTATTTGATTTCCTGGCTGAGGTCACTATGTCAATCTTAGCTAGCGCAAAGATGAAAGATCCCAAAATGGGTTATGCGACTGACTTTATAAGGCAGGTCACACCACTGCTCCCAATGATAAAAGAAGATGGGATCAAGATCCTCTCAAATGCTGGCGGGATCAATCCAATTGCATGCCGAGACATTCTCAAAGATTCCGCTGATAAAGCAGGAATAGAATTGAGCATCGCCATTGTCACTGGTGACGACCTTATATCTGAACTGCCGAGACTAAAGGATCTGGAGATCACTGAGATGGAGAGTGATCAGTCGATCCCAGGTTCATGTCTGAGCATCAACGCATATCTAGGCGCACCTGGAATTGTACAGGCCTTGGGTAAAGGTGCTGATATTGTCATTACAGGCAGGTGTGTTGATAGTGCCTTGGTCTTGGCACCACTGATGCATGAATTCAATTGGAAGGACTCTGACTATGATCTCCTTGCTAGTGGTAGTCTGGCCGGTCATATCATAGAATGTGGAGCTCAATGCACCGGAGGTAATTTTACAGATTGGAAAGAGGTCGAAGGATTTCATGATATGGGATTTCCGATCGTGGAAGTTGAAAAAAATGGTGATTTTGTTGTATCTAAGCCAAATGATACAGGCGGAATGGTATCATTTGGAACTGTTGCTGAGCAGTTTCTGTATGAGATCGGCAATCCAGCGGAATATCTATTGCCAGACGTTGTATGTGATTTTACCCAGGTCTCTATCAAGGACATTGGAAAAGATAAGGTCCGCGTTAGCGGAGCATCTGGCTCAGCACCCACTGACCAGTATAAGGTATCGGCGACCTATATGAATGGTTATCGTGTTGCTGGAACACTGGTAATAGGTGGAAGAGATGCCAAAGAAAAAGGCAACCGAATCGCAAATGCGATCATTAAAAAAGTTAGTGGACTATTGACTGAGTATGATCTTGGACCATTTAACAGGACATCGTATGATCTTTTGGGTACGGATTCGATCTACGGACCAGATCATTCCAAAAGTGACTCAAGAGAGATCGTACTCAGACTCATGGCAACCCATGTGAAAAAGGAAGCTCTTATAATCCTATCACGTGAAATGGCGCAGGCAGCAACGGGAATGGCCGCAGGTGTCATAAACTATCTTGGTGGCCGTCCTCCTGTATCCCAATCCATACATTTGTTTTCCTTTCTACTCTCCAAGGATCAAATAACAGTTGAAACGCATTTAAACAATGAAATCACTTCCATTAAAATAGCAACTGGTGGCGGGTATGTTCAAAAAAAGGATAATAGACGATCTAGCTCAAATTCGATCATTGGTAAGCAAAAGACCGTATCTGTCCCCTTGTCAAAACTAGCATTTGCAAGAAGTGGAGACAAAGGCGACCATGCGAATATAGGTGTGATCTCCCGTAAGCCTGAATATCTTCCATATATTCAGAAAGCACTCTCATCTGATTTAGTCGCCAACTATTTTTCTCATGTCCTTGATGGTGAGGTGTTAAGCTGGGATGTGCCAGGAATCAATGGAATCAACTTCCTCTTGAAAAATGCACTTGGTGGTGGTGGCATGGCGAGTCTGAACATTGACCCACAGGGTAAGTCATACGCCCAGCAACTACTTGAATATGAGATCCCGATCGATGACGAATTATTTGCCAATCTTAAAGTGGAATATGAATAATCAATATAACAAATCAAAAAAGAAGTTTTATAATGTAAAATACCCTAGGTTATTTTACATTGATCACCAACCAAGATAGAATATGATCACCCTACCAAAAACTAAATATTGTTTTTTAGAGTACCAAGATGACTGGCTAACAATTCACCTCGATAACAAAGAAAAGAAGAATGCCTTATCTGCAAAATTACTTGATGAGATGATCGAGATATTGGATAGTGTGAGAGAGAATAAACTAGTAAGGGGTATTATTTTTAGAGGTCGAAATGAGATCTTCTGCTCTGGAGCAGATCTAGAGGAATTACATCAAATAACCTATCACAAAGGAAGTAGTAGAGAACTAACTATTGCCATGAGCATGAAAATTGGCCGCTTACTTGAGGCTATTGTTAGTACTCCGAAGATCACGGTCTCTGTGATAGATGGCGCCTGTATTGCCGGTGGATTTGGAATGGCTTGTGCAACTGACATAATAATAACTATGGATAATTCAATTTTTAGACTTTCTGAAACAAAATTAGGCTTAACTCCTGCGCAAATTGCTCCATATGTCTTCAATCGCTTAAGCTATTCCAAGGCACGTTTATTTATGCTATTGGGTGATACAATAGATGGTAATATGGCCTATGAAATTGGACTAGCAGATTATTTGGCAAGATCAGATAAAGATATACAAAGATTCATTAATAAAATAAGATCAAAGGTAAATAAATGTTCCCCAAATGCCATCGCAATTACAAAAAAAGATATCTCATCGAATCATTCCATTGACATACAGAAAGCAGCAGAACTATTTTATGATTGCGTAGAGCATGCGGAAGGACAAGAAGGTCTGCAGACCTTCTTTGAGAAAAGAAATCCCTCTTGGGCCAAAAATAAGAACAATACATAGTGCGCCTTTTATCCAATGTCTCATAGTTTTAGATCCTTAGTAGTAAAAAAAGATAACGATCGATTTGATATAAGCATCGAGGACAGAAAAATTGATGATCTACCTGATGGTGATCTATTGATCAGGGTTGAATACTCATCACTCAATTATAAGGATGCTCTTTCAGCATCCGGTGCGAAAGGTGTTACGAAAGACTATCCTCATACTCCAGGGATAGATGCCGCAGGTATTGTTGAAGAATCCAAGGACAAAGAATTTCCTGTTGGGTCAACTGTAATTGTGACGGGTTTTGACCTAGGAATGAATACTAGTGGAGGCTTCTCAGAATATATCCGTGTACCAAGTCAATGGGCAATAAAATGCCCTGATGGCCTTTCAACGAAAGAGTCAATGATGATAGGCACAGCGGGTCTGACCGCAGGACTTGCGGTCGCTTCAATGGAAAATAAATGTGATTTAAAAGGCACAAAGACGATCGTTAGCGGTGCGACTGGTGGTGTAGGAAGTATTGGTGTCAATCTATTATCTCATCTTGGATCTGAGGTCACTGCAATAACGGGGAAAATGGATGAGAAGGGCCTGTTAATGGAACTAGGTGCGTCAGAGGTCATTGATAGAAATAAGTTTGTTGAATCAACAAGGGCACCCCTCAACCGTGGGATGTATAATGCCGCTCTTGATGTAGTTGGTGGACCGATATTATCCTCTATCATTGCAAGTATGCATTATGGTGGGGTGATAACGACATGTGGTAATGTAGGCGGACCAAATTTTGAGACAACGGTATTCCCTTTCATACTCAGGGCTAATTCTCTCATCGGGATAGACTCTGCCGGTTGTCCAATTGAAGATAGAAAGATCATCTGGGAACATTTTTCATCAGACTGGGAATTGAATGGTCTTGAAAAGATGTCAAAGACAGTTGAACTAGAGAATATGATACCCGAAATACAGAAAATTCTTAAGGGGAAGCAGATTGGTCACGTATTACTCAAATTATAATTAAGGCCAAAACCCAACCATGTTACAAAATTTAGATGCCATCGACAGATATCTCCTCCTCTGGGTACACAATAATCATAGTTCAATATTTGACCATTTAATGCCTTTCATCACGGATGCAGATAATTGGGTCATACCAATCATTGTTTTGATCGTCTTTCTTGGGTTTAAAGGGGATAAAAAAGGAAAGATAGCACTTGCTCTATTGATCATCTCGATCTCTCTTACTGATTCGATCTGCGCACAGATATTAAAACCATTCATCGAGAGGATCAGACCATCTCACTCTTCAATGGAAGGATTGAATTTATTGGTCTCAAAAGGAGGAAAATGGGGCATGCCATCAAACCATGCATCCAATATATTTGCCCTAGCGGTGATCCTATCCTACTTTTACGATAGAATTAAAATACCGCTATTTGTACTGGCATCATTTATCGCAATATCACGGGTGTATGTTGGAGTCCATTATCCTGGCGATGTGATCGTTGGGGGCTTGTTTGGATATTCAATTGCCTGGTCTGTAATAACCTTGTGGGTCATTATAAAGATGAGGGAATTGAAACGGCGACAGACATGGGTGTGGTACGAGAGTGAACCCCCTGTCTTTAAAAATTAATTTGGGAGAGTCTCCTCTGGTGGTTTAACTCCGAATGATGAGAAGCCCTCTCCTTGGCTTGGCATTGTTATCTCACCATGCTTTGACTCAAATTTTTTAATATTATCGTTTAATGCTGCTAGATAGGCCTTGGCATGCTGAGGCGCCATTATTATCCTTGAATGAACCTTTGCCTTGGGAACCCCAGGGAGGATCCTTGTAAAGTCCATTACAAATTCAGCAGGTGAATGTGTGACAACTACAAAGTTGGCATATTCTCCAGAACTGACCTTTTCATCTAATTCAATATTTATCTGTTGAACATTTTTCTTTTCTTTACTCATTGTTACTTAGCCCCCTTTTTTACAGCACTGAAATCTCTTTCATTGAATTCTTCCCAGTCATCATTGATGCCATCAAATTGTGTATAATCCTTGATCCCTGTATCTTCCTCGACATTTTTTGGGTGGAGTTCATTCTCATAGATATTGAAAAGATCTTTCTTCTTTTCATATTCACTTGGATCACCCTCCTCCTCTTTTGTTTGATCAAGGTCATCGACATCATCACTATAGACCTCTGGATCAAAAAAGTCTAGGTTCTCCACAATTCCATTGGCCATCAAAAATTCTAGAAAATCAAGATATTTCCTGTTTTTCAGGTCAACAGCACAATGAGGACACTTAACAGCATCTTTGAGATCTATCTCTTCAATTGTATTTTCGCAAACGGGGCAGATTAAGCCTTCAAGCATTTCTTTTTCTCTCTAAAACCGGCGGTTAATATAATCGACAGTATTTCTGATGGCAATAGTTTTACATCGCATATATAATAAATATCATTCAATTCTAAGATATGCCCAAGATCTTTTCTATGATTTGATAATTTGACTCTAAAAAACTACCCTTTTCTGATTGAACAACTATGGAATACAACTGATTCGATATAGGAGATTGGAATCCAACCTTGATGGGTATCCTCAATTGAAAACTTAGTAAAGATAGGGATTGATCATAAGACTGATTAAGATCAACCAGTGCATCAAATCCTTCATTGCCGATTCTATCAATGACCAATTTGGATTTGATCACACCAAACCAGTTTATGTCATTATCAGTATAGGTAACGGTATCAGGACCAGAGATATCTTGATAGTGCATCAAACTTTCTTGATGAACAACATATTTGAACCTTAGTGAAGCATTATTGTTATTCCTCTTTATGAAATGGGATATGACCTGTGCAAAATTTCTTTCTGATGGAAGGAAAAAGAGAATACTTTGCACCCCTTTTCCAGATTCGCCGATTCTGACCAAAGGGTCTGAATGGGACTTTTTGTATAAGAACCTATAATATAATAGTAGTATCTTTATTCGAAATGGAATTTTCATATCAGAATATAAGAATAGGTTCCGGTGTCACAAACAATCTCCAATTGACATTCTTGTAATTTTTCATGCATAAATTTCAGGTAATTAATTAGGCTATATATGTCATTTAACAAAAAATTGTTATGGGGAGGATTAGGATGGGTGGTCGCTGGTCCCATAGGCGCTATTTTAGGATATGCATATGGTTCCATGAGCGCAGGATCTTCTATGGGAAACATAGGAGTGAATCATGGGGAAAGATATGGTGCAAAAACTAGGCACGGTGATTTTGTGGTATCGGTCTTGGTATTGCTTGCAAAGGTAATGAAGGCAGATGGAAAATTATTAAGATCCGAACTTGACTATGTGAAAAATTTCTTAAAGCAACAATTTGGTGTTCAGCAGGCAAAAGAACTGATGATGGTATTTAAAGAAATATTGGATCAGGATTACCCATTGCAAGACGTATGTCGACAAATACAAAGATCAATGGATCATCCGAGTCGCCTTGAATTGATACACATTCTATATGGACTATCCGCCTCAGATGGAGATGTACATGAAAAAGAGGTTCATGTCATATCGACCATTGCAAATTATCTAAACATCAATAAAAGTGACTACGAATCAATCAAAGCTGTCTTTGCAAAAGATCGGGAGGCTCCATATAGGGTACTTGAGATAGATCCATCCTCATCTGAACAAGAAGTAAAAAAAGCCTATAGAAAAATGGCAAATAAATACCATCCGGACAAGGTATCCCACTTGGGGAAGGAGATGCAGGACCTTGCTGAAGAAAAATTCAAAGCAGTCAATGACGCCTACCAACAAATAAAAAAGAATCAAAATATCTCATGACAATAGAGAGTCCAGGCAAGTTTCCATTTAAGAGAGGCCTTTATAAGGATATGTATAGAAAGAGGACATGGACGATGCGCCAATATGCCGGGTTTACTTCTGCTGAAGAGACAAACAAACGTTTCCTTAAATTGCTCGAGGATGGTGTAACGGGCCTATCTATTGCTTTTGACCTACCTACTCAGATAGGGTATGACTCTGACCATTCAATGTCAGAAGGTGAAGTTGGGAAGGTGGGTGTCCCTATATCTATTATTGATGATATGGAAACGTTATTCAAAGACATACCATTGGGTAGTGTATCTACCTCAATGACCATAAATGCAACTGCACCAATACTGTTGGCATTATATATCGCCACTGCCGAGAAGCAGGGTGTGTCTCTAGGTCAATTGAATGGGACTATCCAAAATGACATCCTCAAAGAATACCCTGCAAGAGGAACCTATATCTTCCCTCCTGGCCCATCTATGAGATTGGTCACTGACGTAATGGCATTCTGCGATGGTCACGTTCCTAATTGGAACACCATCTCAATATCAGGTTACCATATTCGTGAGGCTGGTAGCACAGTTGAACAAGAACTAGCTTTTACATTTTCAAATGCCATTGCCTATGTAAAGGCAGCGATCGAAAAAGGACTTGACCCAAATAAATTTGGACCACGATTATCATTTTTCTTTAATGCTCATAATGGTTTTTTGGAAGAGATCGCAAAATTCAGAGCAGCAAGAAAATTATGGGCAACAATAATGAGGGAACGTTTCTCAGTGACAAATGAAAAGGCACTTTATTGTAGGTTTCATACTCAGACCGGTGGGTCCACCTTAACAGCAAATCAAATTGATAATAATGTAGTGAGGACAACCATCCAGGCCCTCTCTGCTGTCTTAGGTGGCACTCAGTCCCTGCACACAAATAGTAGAGATGAGGCACTTGCACTACCATCGGAAGAGGCCGCACAATTAGCACTAAGAACGCAACAGATCATTGCAATGGAAAGTGGCATTACCTCTTACCCTGATCCTTTTGGTGGAAGTTATGTGGTCGAAGAGCTAACCGACACATTTTATGACAATGCAATGCACATCATTGAACATATCGATGAGCTTGGAGGCTCAATAGCAGCCATTGATAATGGGTTTATAGAAAATGAGATAACAAGAAGTGCATATGAATATCAAAAAGAAATAGAGAACAAAGAGCAATATGTAGTAGGTGTGAATATTCATGAACAGGAGGAAGAACTAGAACAAGATCTACTGGGAATAGATACTGACCTAGTTAATGCTCAAATAGACAGTTTGAAGGTGTCCAAGAACTCAAGAGATAATGGCAAGGTACAAGATTCACTGAACTCATTGCAAGATGTGGCCAAAGGGACAGATAATGTGATGCCTAAGATCATTGATTGTGTAATAAATAGATGCACTCTAGGTGAGATATCAGATGTGCTTCGTTTAGTCTTTGGAGAATATTGATATTACTTTGAGAACCCTTTCCATAATTATATCCTCCATAATCAATCCATTATTGGTCGCTCCATTTAGTTTTGCAATTATCATTTATTTTGGTCAACCAACAGATTCACAACATTTACTTTTCCTTGGCTCTATTTTCTTTACGAATATCCTTCCACTGGTAACAATATTTTATTTTATTCGAATGGGAAAGGTCTCCTCAATGGATGCACCGATCAAGGAACAACGTATTCAACTTCTTGCAATTGCTGCGATCTATAACGCATTAGGTTTTATTTTATTGACCTACCTTGATGCACCATCAATTGTTAGGGGGTTGATGTTTTGTTATGCGATCAATACTGCAATAGTTTGGCGCATCACAAAGTTTTGGAAGATATCCATCCATATGATAGGTCTGGGGGGGCCAATTGTCGCATTATGGTTGGCAGGCTTTGAATATCCCCTGGTGATGGTCATTGCCACCATGCTAGTATCTATATCACGTCTGGTGTTAAAAGCTCATACACTTTCTCAGGTCATTGCCGGCACTACCCTTGCCATGGGCCTAGCCTATTTGGAATTAACCTACTTATTTTTGTAATCATGATATTCACAAATCTTATACATACAAACCTCAGGACAAACTATCTAGGAAAGGATGTTGAGTATTATCAGAGATTGGGATCGACAAATGCTGAAGCATGGGAACTCCTAGAGAATGACCGGGCAAGTCATGGAATGATCATCATCACTGATAATCAATTACAGGGAAAAGGACGAAATGGTAATATTTGGTCAATGAGCCCAAGCAAGGGGCTTGCCATGTCTTTGATCTTGACAGAACCACTTACGATAAAGAATGCAGAATTAATACCGATTGCCGCAGGTGTTGCTGCTGCCATGACCTTGGAGAATCGTGGTTTGACACCCGAATTAAAATGGCCGAATGATATTATGATCAGTGGGAAAAAATGTGGAGGCATTCTCTGTGAAAGTAAGATCTCTGATAAAAAGGTCTATCCCATGGTGATTGGTATAGGGATTAATATAAATGAGACAGAAAACGATTTTCCTGAAATGATACTTGAAGCATCAACCTCACTATTCTTGGAAAGTGGACACACTCACCAAAGAGAGTTAGCATGCGCGATCTTCACAACATTCTTTGAGAAGATCCTTGATGATCTACCATCAACGATCGAACAATGGATAGGTTATTGTAATCATTTGGGAGACATGGTCTCATTCACTCATGATGGAGTCAAGTGCAATGGCCTATTCAAAGGTATCGATGAAAGAGGACAAGCACTCATTGAAATTGATAATAACATTAAACCATTCCCTTCTATTATCTTGGAGTAACTATTGATATGCTAAAAAAAGTGATGATTTACCAATTGTTTGGCATTCTATGTGCTCAGCAATTACCCTATGGCTCACCACATTATCATAACATGGTCATCACAAGGTCCATACAAGGGCTCAATTTGGAGATACCTTCTAAACTCCCAATTGATCTGATTGAAGAGAACGAACCTTTCAATCACAATGGGAAGGATGTTTATCTATTTGAGATCGTATTTGAGAATGAAGAGTCGATCCAATTTACCATTTCGAACTCTGACCTTGAAGATAGCTCGACACTATTTTTTATAGACAAGGAAACAAATGGCTGGGTTGGGCCTTATACGAATAAGAGTTTTCCTCGAGCGGGCACCATCACAACAGGTCTCATGAGAACACGTAATGTCCTCATTGAGCTATCAACACAGAACAATATCACACCAAAGAATCCAATTCGCTCTATCATTCACCCAAAAGAAGAACCAATTGTGGAAAGGACACAATTTTATCAAATAAATAGCAATAGACAGGGTAATAATAAAATTTTACTATGTGGATATTGGCCACCATCAAATGAGGGAATACGACCTTTTAGTCAAAATCCATTGCTGAATCCCAATGGTTGGATCGGTGAAAACTGGGAGGATCGAGGTTTTGATATCGTATCCTATTTCCCAATTTTTTCTGACCCTGATTGTGAGTCATGTGGACAGGGGGCTGGTGATCTTGAAGTTGATTATCAAGATACATCTGAAGACTGGTGGAATATAGTTGATAGTATTAACCCAATAGCGATTATTACGTTCAGTAGAGGATATATTGATCATAGCTGGGAATTAGAGTGGCAATATTTTAACTATTTCTATTGGACCGCTGATTTTACCTATCCATATTATCCTACTCCCGCTCCTCCGGACTCTACTGTTCCAGTGAATACTAGAAGGTATTCCAGTCTCCCAATGGATAGTATAGTTTCGAAAATAGATTCTTCCGGGTTAGGACTTATGCCATATATTGATTATACACAGGGCGCTGGGGCCTATCTATCTGAATTCATGGGGTATCATGGTGTCTGGCAAAAGGCAAAAATGGATTCAATGAACATGCCTTGCATTGTTGCGGGACACGTACATGTTGGAGGTTTGATCGATTGGGATACAGCCCGTCAGGCAGTGGAGATAACTGTTAGGGAAGTTATCAAGGTCGTGGATCAATACCAGAACCTGCCAGGAGACATAAATAAAGATGGCGTGATATCTGTATTAGATATTTTACAGATAGTTGGATATCTTATTTGGAATTTGAACCTAGATGAGAATGAACTTGAAAGAGCTGATGTTAATTTTGATGAATCAGTCGATGTTTTTGACCTAATGCTAATATCAAATATAATATTGGAGTGGTAAGATCAATAATTCGATCTATTGGGTGACATAGATATTTCTATATCATTTAATATTTTTATAACATTCCTTTGACATTATGTAGTTTATTTACTCCATCTTTATAAACTGCAGAATCAAAAGACCACTTCAAACAAGCCGAGCCAACTTCCCCATCCTTTCTAAGGGCGATATATCCAATTTGAAAATCAGGATTGCCGTTATGCGCTTTTATAACTCGGCGCAAGGCTTCTTCACATGCCTCATTTGGATGGTAGCCCTGACGCATTAGTTCAACGACAAGAAAGCTACCTGTTGTTTTTATAACTTCTTCACCAAGCCCTGTTGCAGCTGCGCAACCAACTTCATTATCAACAAATAGTGCAGCACCAATGATTGGGCTATCTCCTACTCTACCATGCATCTTATAGGCCCAACCACTGGTTGTACAAGCTCCAGCAAGATCCCCATCCTTATCTTGAACCAAAACAGATAAAGTGTCATGCGTTTCGTGAGGAGTCATTTCGCGTCTTTCTTTCAGCCATTTCTTCCATTCATTTTCTGATTTCTCTGTTAAGAGGTTTACTTCTTCAAACCCTTTTGATCTAGCAAATTGTTTTGCTCCCTCTCCAACAAGCATCACGTGTTTTGTATCTTCCATCACCATCCTAGCAACTGAAACAGGGTGCTTTATATTTTGTAAGAAAGCAACAGAACCGGCATTCCCACTTGAATCCATTACACAAGCATCAAGAGTTACATGGCCAAGCTCATCTGGAAGACCACCATATCCAACAGAACTATTTTCAACATCAGATTCAGCATGCCTAGCACCTGCTTCTGCCGCATCCATCGCATTGCCACCATCATTTAATTTACTCATGGCCTCCTCATTGGCAGGTATTCCAAAATTCCATGTGGAAAGTATTACTGGATTATTTATGTTTTTTTTCAATCTATTTGATTTTGCGATGATCATTGGCGATGCTGCGCTTGCTAGGCCAGCCATCAAGAAGTCTCTTCTCTTCATTATATGTCCACTTTGTATATTATTTTACATCAACAATAATAGAAATATTTTTTTAATTAATTGATATGGCACAAATTATATCTATTATACTATTAAACCACTTTCTTCTTTAGGCGAATAAGGGTGATCTCAGCTGGGACCGCTAATCTTAAAGGTGGCCCCCAATAGCCAGTACCTCTATTCACATAGATCTGAGTACCATCATGGTCGTGGTGTCCCGCAAGATATGCATTTGCTAGTTTTGTAGGATAGGTGAATGGCCAAAACTGCCCACCATGGGTATGCCCAGATAATTGAAGGTCCACTCCAGCATCATGAACTGAGTAAATGCTGTTGGGCTGATGCGCCAACATGATCTTGACCATGCCATCATTGATAGATTCAATCGCCTTTCTTGGATTTGACCTATGTGATTTTTTTATCTGATGTGCCCTAAAATCTGTTATCCCTGCCATCGCGATCTGTTTACCATCCTTGGATATCAACCTATTGTCATTTATTAGATTTGTCATACCCAGTCTATCTGTCTCATCAAGCCAAGGATCAACACCAGAGTAATATTCATGGTTTCCTGTTACAAAAAAGGTCCCGTACCTTGCAACCATATCTTTGAAAGGCTGTAGTTCATTTGATAGGTATTTAACAGAGCCATCTACAAGGTCCCCAGTTACAGCTATGAGATCAGGATTGACGTGCCCAATCTTTTTTAGAACACCCTCAATGTATTTTCTTTTTATGGTCGGGCCTACATGTAGATCAGAGATCTGGGCGATTGAAAAATTCTCAAATTGCTCTGGCAATGATGCAATGAAGATATCCTGCTCAATGACCTGAGGCCCTTTGCGAGATGAATAAAATCCATATGTACTTGCCATCCCAGAGATTCCTATGGCACTTATTGTCAAACCTTTCTTCATGAATTCTCTTTTCGATTCATCAATATTTTGTTCAGAACCAAATAGATGTCCAAAGAGATTGAGAGCTTGAATGAAGAGGTCTTTTAGGATCAGGGTAAAAAAGGATAAAACAAAAAATCCTAGACTTGTGTATCCTAATAATGATATACGGTCTATCATTCTTGCCTCACTGCCACTGAAACGAAGTAAGATCGGTAGAATGGGTAAAAGACTCAATAAGAAAGCTAGAACATATCCGAATAAAGCCTGTGATGGTAATAGCCCAAAAGTAGGTATGACCCTCCATGCAACATAACCGTGAATAAGCCACAGTATAGCAATCGCAATAAAAAAGAACATATGACCTTATATCAAAGAAATCTGGTTATTAAGAGATAAATGGCCTAAGAGTCATATGCCGGAATACCAGTAACCTCCTGTCCAAGGATCAATGTATGCATCTCATGGGTACCCTCATATGTATATACTGACTCTATATTGGCCATATGCCTTATAGGTGAATAGTCTTCTGTGACGCCATTGGCACCTAATATCTCCCTAGACATCTTTGCAATATCTCGTGCCATCGCACAATTATTTCTTTTTGCCATTGATACCTGTTGGAAGTTCATCTTACCCTCATCCTTTAGTCTGCCCAGTCGATAGACCAAGAGTTGAGATTCTGTGATACGGGTGATCATCTCAGCAAATTTTGCCTGTGTCAATTGATAGCCTGCAATAGGCTTTGAGAATTGTTTACGTTCTTTCGAATATTCCAGAGAAGTGTTGTAGCAGTCAACGGCCGCTCCCACCATTCCCCATGCTATTCCATATCTAGCCTGTGTAAGACAACTAAGTGGGCCCTTTAGACCTTCGATATTGGGTAATCTCGCAGAGTCAGGCACGCGCACATTTGACATTGACAGCTCCGAAGTGATCGATGCTCTCAAACTTAACTTACCATGTATATCGCTGGAAGTAAATCCATCCATGCCCCTTTCAAGTAAAAATCCTCTAACAATCCCATCATCATCTCGTGCCCAAACCAGCGCTACATCTGCCAATGTGCCATTCGTGATCCACATCTTGTTTCCATTGATTATCCAGTCATCACCATCTCTCTTGCAACGTGTTGCCATGCCACCAGGATTCGAACCAAAATTAGGTTCAGTCAATCCAAAACATCCGATCATTGTTCCAGCACCTAGGCCAGGAAGCCATTTAGATCTTTGCTCATCTGAGCCATAGGCATGTATGGGATACATGACGAGAGCACCCTGCACACTTGCAAAGGAACGAAGTCCGGAGTCACCTCTTTCAAGCTCATGCAAGATCAGTCCATATGCAACATTACTCACGCCTGAACCTCCAGATTCCTCAGGTAAAGATGACCCCATAAAGCCCATTTCACCTAGCTTTGGTGCAAGTTCAAGTGGGAAAGTTGCTTTCTCATAATGTTCATGGACCAGAGGCATGAATTCGGTTTGTACGAATTCAAACGCAGTCCTTTGAATCATGGTCTCTTCTTCAGTTAGTAATTCTGTAATGTTGTAAAAATCTGGCCCAAATAATCTCATATCTATCCTAATTAATATGCTGAAATTAATGTATAAATCAATAAAAAGAATAAAGGCCTGATACACCTTATACAAAATATTGTTTTTCTATTGATTCAGTTTGTAAAGCGCTCGATTTTATTATCGAAATGATCTAATAATATCTAAATGCTCATCAGTGAGGCTATGAATACTGAAAAAATTAATACCGTTCGCCCCGCCTTCTATTGATTTGGTTATCGCAAGCTTTAATTCTTGCGGTGTCAATGCATTCACAAAAAGTCCTGAAAAATAGTCAAAACGGCCACCGGTTTCTTTGACACCATTTTCGACACTGAATTTGATCCAGTCTAGGTCTTCATTGTAAAAATGATGATAATTCATGGGACACGCAATATCTAAATTCCAAGCAGACCAATCTTGGCGAACCGTTCTTCGAGATATCTCTGGAAAAGGAAATACAGCCGCTGATAATTTTGTACCATTCATATGTGCGATCTCTACCAAATCATTTACTAGGCTTGTTACTGCATCCAATCTGAATTCCAACCAGTTTCTGTTAAGTTCAGGGTGTTCTAATTCGAAAGGGTCAATATCATAAATTTCTTTATATCTCTTCCTAGCTTCTGGATGATAACCAAAATCAAATTGGGGCATTTCATTATTCTGTACTAGTCCGTATTTCGGCTGAAGATTGACTGGTAAAATAACGTCACTATAGCGAACATAATCTAAATGGACAGAAGCTAAACCATCAATTTCCGCAATCTCATGTATTAATTCTTTTATATGTTCTCTAGCTCCTTGACTGAAAGGACTTAGCCACTGGTAGTAATCAACATAAGGACGAAAATCATAACTGTTTTGACCATTCCTGTTTACTGAATACCATCCTGGATTTTCCATAGCTACCTTATCCCCAGGACGATTTAATGTCCAAATCCATCCATGAATATTTATTCCCATATTTTTTGTAAGAGCAACTATTTTTTTTAATTGTTGAGGATTAGCATGAATAAAATAATGAGTGATCCCTGCATCTTTATATTTCTGAATGAACGTAAGCAACTCTGCATCTGATTTATTTAAATATTGAGTCCAGGTACCAAAGGAAATATTTTGATTTTTCATTTCATTTTTTCGGATTTTACTATTGGGTTTATTATTAAGACCAAAACATACGCTAATAGAAATAACAGAGATAAAAAAAAACAATCTTTTCAAGAAAAAGTTCAATCCTTCTTTTTGATATGGTTTAATTATAGTATTCCCGCTTTTCATATCTACACATTCCCTTAAAAATACCATTAATGCTCCGCTGGCCAAACAAAAAATCCCGCTGCTATACAAGCATCCACTAATTGACTTATGAGATCCCTCTACACTTTAACAGAATTCATTTCACGATGATATTGGAATCATTGAATATTCAATTTAAATAGGTGTGAACTCAGCGCTGAAATGTCTCAAGAATGCGGTCTGTTTTGTAATTTTGTATCCCTCCAACTCATCTTTGGATTGATATATATCCCGCATCACTTCGATTACATAATCTATATGACTCTGAGTGTGAGTCCTTCTCGGCAAAGTTAATCGGACTAATTCCATGTCTGAGGGAGTTTCGATACCTGTTTCAGAATTTACCTCCCCAAACATGACAGATCCTATCTCTACGGTTCGTATGCCGCCAACTCGGTATATTTCTATGGCTAAAGATTGTCCAGGATATTGCAGCAATGGTATTTGAGGTAAAAGAGTCTTGGCATCAATATATACCGCATGGCCACCGGGAGGTAATAAAATTGGAATACCAATATCAGTCAGGTGTTCTCCAAGATATCGTGTCTCTGAAACACGATAGTGAAGATAACTTTCATCCAGCACTTCCTGTAGCCCTACTGCTACTGCCTCTAAATCTCGTCCTGCTAATCCACCATAGGTTGGAAACCCTTCAGTTAATATTAGCAGATCTTTTTGGTGCTGCGCCGTTAGATCATCATTGGTACATAAAAAACCTCCAATATTTGCCAAACCATCCTTTTTTGCACTCATAGTGCATCCATCTCCATAACTCATCATCTCCTGAACAATTTCTTTGATGGACCTATTCTCATACCCTCGCTCACGTTCTTTGATGAAATAGGCATTTTCTGCAAATCTTGCTGCATCAAAATAAAGCGGAATATCAAATTCAGATAGTACAGATTTTACATTCTTCACATTTTCCATAGATACAGGTTGCCCACCTCCTGAATTGTTGGTGATGGTGATCATGCAAAGAGGGATATTTTTCACACCATATTTTTTTATGGTTTCCTTGAGTTTTTCAATATCCATATTCCCCTTAAATGGATAAAGACTGTTGGGGTCACGTCCCTCATCAATGACAATGTCCAAGGCCTTGGACCCTGTGTATTCTACATTCGCCCGAGTAGTATCAAAATGGGTATTGTTGGGAACTACGGAACCTTTTTTGCACATAACGGAAAATAATATTCGTTCAGCAGCTCTTCCTTGATGAGTTGGTATGACATGTTTAAATCCAAAGATATCCTGAACCACTGATTCGAATCTTTGGAAACTCTGACTCCCCGCATAGGATTCATCACCACGCATAATAGCTGCCCATTGTTCTGAACTCAAGGCGCCAGTCCCGCTATCCGTAAGTAGGTCTATAAGGACATCCTGGGCATTAATTTTAAACAAATTATAGTGTGCTTTCTTGATGATCAAATTCCGTTCTGACTCTGTAGTCATTTTAATTGGTTCCACAGATTTAATGATGAAGGGCTCGATAACGGTTCTAAAAGGTGATTTGTTCTTTTTCAAAATAAATTCTTTTTTTTTACTAATGAGTGATCGGGAAAGGGGTTACTTCACACTTTGATCTAAAGTAACCATCTAATACCTATATCCTTTTGATTCCCTAGTTTTTTTTGTGATTTGTTTTTTCCCCGATATCCCAAACTTATATCTCATATTCAAATAATAGGTTCTTCTATCAGGTTTTGTAAAGGAATTCAATTTTCGAACATATTCTACCTGGTCGATCAACTCTATTTCCGATGTTTCACTTCTCCTTTCCTCATTGTTAAATGCATCTAGGATCTTAAAGGAAAGCTCTATTCGATCATCAAGAAGATTCTTTCGGAATGTAAGATTCATATTGGCAAGACCATTAGGATGAACTGTGCCTGTGGGAATCTTCTCTGGTGAAAAAAACCGACTATCCAATTCCAACTTCCCACCACCTCTGATTGTAAATATCTGATTAAGACGGCCTTGAAAACCAGACAGAGTACCACTTAAATCATTTTCATTAGTATGGTCTGTTTGAGTATTATAGTAAAGTCCGGTCATAGTAAGATCCCAAAAAGGTAGTGGCTTGAATTTTATCCTGAAATCCATTCCCACATTGGTCCCTGATCTGGCATTTTTCCAAGTAATGACACTAATTGAATCAAGAAGATCTTCATCTTCTCTGATAACATTCTTTATCTGTTGTTTGAACAGTGCTACTTCCCAATTCCATGCTGATTTGATCTGACTAAGTCTTAATTCATAAGAATGAATAAATTCAGGTTTAAGGTCCGGATTACCAATTTGAATAACTGAGAATTCAAATAAATTCTGAGGTAGTGGATCTACAAGATTGGCTGTGGGTCTATTCACGCGTGCTGAATACCCTGTCTGGAAGGTTGTGTAAGGGTCAGGGCGGTATCGAACCAGAAATGAGGGATACCATTTACTATATTGGGTTAGATAATTTTTCTCATCTGGAATAAGAGATTCTTGTAACCCAGATAAATGATAGATAACCGAGTCCAAGCTAGTGTTGCTTTCTGTTTGAACATCTTCAATTCTCGCACCACCAATGAATACGATATCTTCCATGAACGTTGTGTATTCCATATTAAGGTATGCCGCCCGAATCTGTTCGTCATAGGTAAAATCGGTGGCGTACACAGTATCACCACTCTGGATAAGTAATGAACGAGGCTGCATATGGGCTAATTGCCTCTCTTTTGCACCAGCTTCCACTTTGAAACTTGGGGTAATTTCATTTTCATACTCAAGATCAAGGATTCTTCGATCCAGGTTGGTTTTTCCATCAATGGAAAGGTCCATTATTGAGTTCCTTTCTTTACCCAACTGATTTTCCTTCCAGTTTTGTAACTCCAAGGTCATTCCTATCGACACTCTATAATTTCTTTTTGATTCCGATAGAAAACCCAAGTCCAAAAGTCGCAAAAAACCATCCTCATCCTTTTTGATATCAAAATACTGATCGTCCATATCTATGGATTCGCCCTTTCTTCGTTGGAATGGTATAAATTTTACTTCTGCATTTATTATTGTTTGATCTGATAGATTGTAGCGACTTCCTCCACTCAAATACAAAGTTTGGTTGTGGGCTTTGGTATTAACTGTTCTCAAGGCCTGATCAGAAACTTGCCCTGTCTGAGAGACCAACTCACTTCGTCTATAACTGGATCCTGATTGACGAAGATCTTCTGTACTGATATTCCAAAAATGATTGATACGTCCCTTGCGAAAATTAAAATAGGCACCCAAGTTGGATTTTTCAGTATTACCTAAATTGACATTCATATGGCCGTTGAGTCCATGCTCCTGGTTTTCTTTTAAAATGATATTGATCACTCCCACCATCCCATCTGCATCTAGTTTTGCTGATGGGTTGGTAATGACCTCCACCTTGTCAACTATGGATGCTGGTACCGGGACAGACATAATGTTTGTCCTCCGAGCACTTCCTAAGATTCCGGCACGCTTACCATTGATCAAAATGGCCACCTCTGGAGAACCTCGTAATGATACTTGCCCATTGGCAGCCACATCAACCAACGGAATGCTTTTCATAATATCACAGCAGGTTCCTCCTGTAGCTGAATAGAGGCGATCAGCGTCATACACTGTTTTTGCAACATCAGATCTGATCTTGGGTTTATCAGCAGATACATTGACAGCATCTAATTCCAGAATCACTGGTTCAAGGATGTACTCCCCCATATTTCTTTCAGACTCTTCTTCATTGGCCACTACAAATGATTCAGTCTGAATATTTTTAAATCCGATAAAATCAATTTCAAGAAAATATATTCCTTTAGAAACATTAGGGATATGGAATTCCCCATTTTTATCAGTGACGCCACCGGTGATGATAGAATCAGAATTTGCGACCAACACGGCAATCGACACATATTGAACAGGCCTACCTGAACCACTTTCCTTAATAATACCTTCCAGAATGGCCTGGGAAAACAATCTGCTAAAAAAAAGAATAGCAACAAGAACCCAATACTTAAATCTTACATGAATTCCATTTTTTGTTAGATATATCACCTATCCTCAGGGAATTTGCAACAGTTTGGTAGATTATTGTATGCTTCAACATTCGCAGACATATCTCCAGCCTGGTACCCTAATTTTGAAATATTTTGACCCAATTCGATAAGGTCCAACCTATTTTTGTCATATTTGATCAGGATTTTTTTTTCATTAAGGTTTACATATGCGGTCTGGACACCTTCCATCCTTGTTAGACCTTCTGTGATGATTTGTTTACACATATCACATTGTACTGAGGGTAAATCGATCTTAACTGAAACAATATCAGGATTATTTTTTCTTGATAGCGTAGTTGGAGCGCTGCACCCTATAATTAATAAATAAATAATTACATATAATAACTTCATAGATCTATCATTTAATTATTATTTAATTCATATGACCAATAGAGATAATTGGACCTTTATATCCTATTTAAAGATAGTAAGGCTATCATTAAGATTCAAGAGTGATACTTAATATTCTAATTTCTAGAAATTAATTAAGCAACTATCGACTGGCATTAAATTCAAAAATTATCCATTCTATATAATTCATTTAGGTCATCTCTATCTTCAAAAGGAATCAACACAAAAGTAAAAGAAACTGGGCTTGGATTTAAAATATATTGTGAGTGAGGAGTTGCGCCCCAACTATTATCGCCTCCTACCCCCATTTGTCTATAATCAATTAACCAATCAATTTGATCTTTGGGACGTAGGTCTAATTTCCCATGTTTTTGACCGTGAGGCACATGATCTAGATCTTCATAAGGATATTGGTGTATGCTTCCATCAAAAGTTGGTGACCCTTTGATCATGACACCAATATCCCCATTGGAGACAGCCATCCATCGTATATCAGTTTTATTCCCAGTTTCTTGTGGGCGAACATATGGGTGCGTCTGTGCCCAAACGTTTCCACTATAGTATCCAATTGCCGCTGATACTTTTCTATCCCAGTATGATTCATGGGGCCCACGACCATACCAATTCAGATAAGTGAAATCTCCAGGCAAGGACATCCTCATTCCAAAACGGGGAATCTCTGGATTTTGTGGATCTGTCGACAATAGATCGTGAGTTACTTTCATCGAACCATTCCCAAAAATAAAATAATTCGTTTTTAATTCTGTTTTTGTTGAACTATGGTTGGATAGTACTTGGATATTTACCACATTATTATCAATAGAATGTGTGACTTCCTTTATTTTTAGTTCTCTCCCAGCATTTCGCCAGATAGAGGTTCGTCTTTGCATGCCATTACCAAGGTCATTATCTGTTGGAGCCCGCCAGAAATATGGTTCTAATCCACTTTTTAGAAAATCATTTCCCTTGTATAAGTATTTAGATAATTGTCCATTATCCTTAGAGAATTTGATTGTAAAGTCATTTCCAATGATCTCTATATCATCTACATGTTCTTCATAAGACAATTCGGATATCTTAGAAGAGTTGACAGATGTATTTATGTCATTACTAGGCAATGCAAATTGTTCCCACGCTATTAGATGGCCTTTTGGCACCAATGAGTGAGGTCGTTTAGTATGTGCTTGCACCGTAAGGAAATATTCAGTCCCGGGTGTTGATTTAAAAGGATGATCTATATTAACCAATTTAGATTCATTGGGAGATAATTTTATTTTATTGATTGTACCAGATCTAAATGATTGACCATTTTCTAAAACAAACCATGAGAATTCCAAATGATCTGATTCAATAAAATCATACTGATTTATTATTTTTATTTTTGATTGAGAATCGCTAGTTGAAACAAATGAAAATTTAATAGGTTGAAATACTTTTTTAACTTCATGGATATGAGGATTCAAGGATCTGTCTGCAGCTACCAGACCATTCGCACAAAAATTAGAATCATTTTCAGAGTACTCTTCTCCAAAATCACCTCCATATGCCCAATACTCATTACCGTTTTTATCTTCCTTTAAAATAGTCTGATCTACCCAATCCCAAATGAATCCACCTTGAAGTGCATCATATTTTTCAAAAGTGTCCCAATAATCCTTTAGATTGCCAACACTATTACCCATTGCGTGCGCAAACTCACATAAAATAAGTGGCCTGTCCAGTCCCTTTTCAGCATAATCTGATATAAATTCAATATTCTTGTACATGGGAAAAATCACATCAGTATGACGTTCATACCACGCAGGTTGGTACACTACAGGACGAGAGTCATCTCTTGATTTTATCCAATCATATAATTTGACAAAATTCTCACCATCTCCAGCCTCATTCCCCATAGACCACATAATGACCGATGGTTGATTCTTATCTCTTTCTACCATCCGCTTACCACGGTCTATCCATTGGGCTTCCCAATCAGGATCATTAGAAATATGACCATAGCCATCTTCATGAAATCGCATGCCATGAGCCTCAATATTAGCCTCATCAATTACGTACAACCCAAATTCATTACATAATTCATACCAACGTACCTGGTTTGGATAATGGCTGGTCCGAACCGCATTAATGTTATGCTGTTTCATCAAGCTAATATCCTTGATCATAGATTCTTCAGTTATAGAACGTCCATATATAGGATCCCATTCGTGACGATTAACTCCGCGAAACATGATTGTCTTTCCATTCAAAATTAGATTGCCATTTTTTATTTCAACCCTTTTAAAACCAACCTTTTGATTGAAGGTCTCAATTAAATTCCCTTGTGGACCCATTAATGATACATTTAGATCATAGAGAAAAGGATCTTCTGCCGACCAAGGATTCACTTTTAATAAGGAAGTAGAAAATTTCACTGAGTTAATAGAATCGATGCTAACCCTTTGGCTATCAGAATAAATAGTCGTTCTTCCTGATAGAGTAATATTGATATTGAATTTGCCCTGTAATCTTTTAGGGTTATAAAGGTCAACAGTAAGTGAAAAATCTGCTGATCGATTATTTTCTTTTAAAGTAGCTCTTACAAAATAATCTGAAATACGTGCTTTGGGAGTAGCGTATAGGTATACATCTCTCTCTATTCCACTGACTCGCCAAGTATCTTGGCCTTCCAAATAAGAACCATCTGAGAAACGATAAACTTCTACTGCAACTTTGTTTGTCCCTTTTTTCAATAATTCAGTTATGTCAAATTCAGCAGGGGTTTTCGAACCTTGGTTATAGCCTACAAATACCCCATTCAGCCAAATATAGAACGCACTTCGAACGCCACCAAAATGAATAAAAACATCGCGACCATTCCAACTATTATTGACCTCAAAAGACTTTACATATGATCCAACGGTATTGTATTCAAATGGGACCTCTGGTGGATTTGGTTTAAATGGATATTCTTCATCAAGGTAAATAGGTACTGAATAACCTTGCATTTCCCAATGACCTGGAACATTAATTTTATCCCAGTCGTCCACATCATAAGTTAGACGTTCAAACCCTATAGGCCTTTGACCCGGGTTCTTTGAAAAATAAAATTTCCACTCCCCATTCAAGGATTGAAAATATTTTGATCCTTTTTGATTATTTTCAACGGCTAATTCTTTTGATTCAAATGGGAAAAAATGGGACCTAGCTTCCTCACGATTTATCTGAAAGACAGAAGGATCTTCCCAGTATTTGTAAATTTCTTTTTGTTTGCTTTTATTTGAGATAAGAATGATCGCTATTAGAATGCTGAAGAAAAGTAAACCGAAAGATCTTATCGAATGCGAAATATAATTAATCATCTAACAAAAATAAAAAATATAAGTGATAGAGTATTTCATAATTCATAATGTGCTTTACGCAGCCCTTCTATTTTAAACTGAATGGATTTACAATAACCTCTCCAGCCATTAGCCAGGCCTTAGCACCAGCACCAGAATGCCAATCAGGGCATATACCTGTATTCTCAGCCTTGACACGAACATATCTAGCGGTTGTAGGAGGAATAACTGCATCAAATACTTCAATAATCGGGCCATCATACTGGGGAGATGTTTTTGGTAGAATCTCGCTTACGTTATTGAAAGTAATCCCATCTGTAGAAAGTGAAAAGTATACCTTTGTTGGCATGAATACATAGGGGGCTTGGTTCTGAAGACAATAAAGTTGAAGGTTTTGTATTGATATAATGTCTCCAAGGTCAAGAGTTGCTTCTAGATCAATACCTTCAAAAGAAAGCCAGTCTCCCCAATCCCAATCCATTGGTCCAATGATTCCATCGGTCAATGTCACTGCACCTTTTGCAGGATATTTAGGGCTTGGTGGAAAACTAACCCAAGTATCAGCACCACGCCCATCATGTAAAATTGGGTCCACTACACCAAATCTATTGCTGAATATTTCAAATTCTTTTCTTACTTTATTTTCAAGTTCTAGATCTCCAATTAATGCTGCTCGATATTTCCCCGGTGTTAATTTTGTTTTGAAATTTTCCATTATGGTTGGATCAATTGTTACATCACCTAAAGTTTTTACTACTACACCATCATCAGTAATAATACTTACAATAGCAGAACCACCAACTATTCTCTTGTCATAGTTCCCAACTGGGTATAATCCAGCAGCTATGGTAATAGATTCATCACTCCCAGATGTCCCCCTTGGTATAATTAAGGTAGACTTCGGTGCAGCATCAACAATGGGAGCAATATCCAAAATGGCTTTTGCTGCTCCACGAATATGGCCTTTTGCCTTATCATGATTTAGACCTTCTATTAATATTTCTGGTAAAATAGTCGAACCACCCCAGACAGTAAATAAATGACCAAGCATTTGATTACCTGCACTCCTCCTACCAGCATGCATGAGTGCTAAAGTAGCATCTGGATTATCCCAGCTAGATGGAAGTACCTGAAATCCTCGATCAATAAAATATGCTATAGATGGATAATAACTTTGTAAACCATATTGCCAATCACAAATGATGATATCTTTTGGTATCATATCTACAGCATGGTGTGTCAACGGACCTGCGACAAAAGTAATATATTCTGGATCGATCAGCATATCACCCCACATCAACATTTTTAAATTACGTCGCCCGGTTATATGAGCATGCATGTCTCTTACCGCTTTAGCATATAGGACAGCTGGATCATATCCTCTACATCTATTACACTGATCATGAGCAAGAAGACGTACTTCATCCATACCAACGTGGAAAGCTGTAGGGTCGAAAACTTCGATCAATTCATCAATCAATGTGAACACAACGTCATATACATCTGGATTAAGTGGGCACCAACTGCGACAATAGATATCTGGATTATCCAGAGGGATCTTAGGGGTTTCATCAAACTCAGGGAAATTTATTAATAAAGGATTGGTCTTGGTCGACCAAGATTGGTGTCCCAAACTCTGAAATTGAGGAATAACCTGAATGTCATTTTTTTTACAAGCCTCTAAAAACTTTCTAATCTGATTTTGATTTAATGGGTCCTCTCCCCTTAATTGTGGGTATGACTCATATTCAAAATTATAATCAACTTCGACAATTAATAGATTAATACCTAATTCTGGGATTACAGTATTTACTGCATCAATTAAAGAGTTGATCGATTCTGAATTGATACCAATATGGATACCATTCCAGGGCATAGAAGGAAGAATATTATTAGATTCCCTCCAGGTTGATATATTTGACCTTGATTCACAAGTAAATGAAAAGGTGATAAACAAAAGGAAAAGTAATCGTGACGGAATACGCTTTATCATATCCAAATCTAACCAACATCCCACAAACAAAAGACCTATACAAATATTTCAATCGAATATGCAATTGCAAATAAAATCGCACTAACAGAACTTGTTCCAATGGCCATTTGCATTGCTGGTTCGTATTTTGTTAGATCTTTAAAATTCCAGGTGAGTTTTATACATCTTAATGCTAGTGGAAAAGATAACATAGAAAGTAAGGTCCATCTTGATGTAACCTCAAGAAACGCACTACCAGCGATACATATAAATGCTACGATAACAGTTACTGTTAGTAACATGGTTGCACGCTTCTGTCCAAAAAGAACAGGAATACATTTCTTATTATTCTCAACGTCATCCTCATAATCAAAAATATTACTCACTAGACCAATATTCATTGTAAACAATCCAAGAGGGATTCCAATTGCAGCTGCTTCAAAAGAAATTGATTCCGTGAGCACATAGTAAACACCCATTATGATTAGTGGTCCGAATGCCAGAAATAAAGCAGTCTCACCAAAACCTCGGTAGTTGAGTTTGATGGGTGGTGAAGTGTAAAATAATACAATAAATGCACCAACGGCTGAAAGATAGAGAACCGGCAGACCAATCTCAATAAGTAGATATAGACCACATGCTATTGCTCCGATACTGCACAATACTGTTGCGATTATAACCTGGCGTGTTGTGATCTGACCATGAATTAGAGGACTATCATGAAATTGTTGGTCTTTGTTACCGAGGTTCCCGTTAATATAATCAAAATAATCATCAACAAAATCAGCAGCAGAGTGTGCCAATACAATTCCCACGGTAACTAGAGCAAAATAAAGCGTATTAAATACTCCATCATTGGCTGCTAATAGTCCTGCAACAACACACGGCAGAAAACTGACAATCAAAAATGGTGCTCGCGCAGCTTTTAGCCAAATAATTATAGTTTCTTTCATATAATAGTATCCAGTATAAATGCTCCAGCTAGTAAAATACCGGTCAGCAAAAGGTTTGATATCGATCTAACCGTTGCCCACAGGTAGTCTTCTATGGAGCTTTGTTGATTTTTAATTACGCGCATCACGCTGACAGATAAAGGTAGAGTCAGAAGTCCTATCAATGCCAACTCAGGCAATGTGTTAGTAGCAACACCAATAACTATAGATATATATGTGAGTAAAGAGATGCCGTATAGCAATAGTTTATTGAGCTTTACTACTTTCATCTCACCATCCTGTTGTTTTAGATTAAACTTTGCACCTTTTAGGTAGGCTACCACGGTTACTAAAAACCCAATAGGAAACGAAGCTGCAATAACTGGTAAGGAAATCCCAAACTGTAGAATATATCCAACTGAGATGAGAGCAAGTGGCCCAAATGTGATAAAAACAACGAGTTCTTTTAGCCCCATCCTCATTAACGGAGTAAAAAATACCATGAGTAATAATCCAATCGATGCAAATATGATAATTGTCCATCCATGAGTCATGAAAAAGAAAATTCCGATAAAGAAGTCAACAATAATGCAAACGAAGCCTGCAATGAGGCCTCCTTTTTCTTGGGGGAAATAATCAATCCCAAGTGGTTGCCATCCCTTGAATATTTTTGTGTGTGAGTCATCGCTATCTGAGTGGTTACTTGTGAAATAAAAATACAGATAGTCTCCTCCCATTTGGCCTATAAACAGTGCAAAAGACACTAATAAGAAATGTAATAATGTAAACTGATGATGATTGAAAGATGCTGCACCGGCAATCAATGCAGGTACTATAGATGCAGAAAAAAGGAGATACTTTATGAGTCGTATTGCTCTCATTCGCACTTCGCTTTTCGAGTTTATCATCTTCTTATTTTTATTCAATTGTTTTTAATTCAAAATACTAAACACTATGGGAATCTTTTTTTGATTGTTGGCTGATTCCTATCTGTAATTTCAAAAATTTTATATATATAATACTATCGTATTTTTTTCAGAAATAAATAAGGTTATGAAGCCCATCTAACTCCCTCTTATACCATCACATAATTCATATCACGATGAAAATGAGCCGATTGAATACTCATTTTATTCCATTGGTTCCGCGCTCCTACTTTATAGATTAAAGAGCGTCTCTCGCTTTTACTGGCACTTTCCTTTGATTAAATATATTTCACTTTTCAAACATACCTTAACAGTGTGTGGGGATAATCTACCAGATTTCCACAAACAAAAACCCAGTCAAACGTTATTTCAAACAGTTCATCATTTCAGCATCTCCTTATTTGCTTAGTAATGAATAATTTTGTGTCTCAGATCGATCAAACCAAATAATGATAAGATAGCCAGATTTATGAATAGAAGTGGTGCAAAGATAGGCGCATTGTAAACAATTTTATCAAAATATCCAGGTATATTACTATTTAAAGCCGTCATACAATGAAAATAAAATCCCCATACTCCAATAATAGTCTGAAGAATCATAACAAGTATAGAAATATTCGTAAACTGGATGGAATATTGCTTAGTCAATGTAACCACTAAAAAACTAACAGCAATGGCACTACTGATTACAGGAATCCATTCATATACTATAAAAAATCCGTTTTGTGAATGGTCACTAAGTGCAAGGATAAAATTTCCACAAAATCCACCAAGCCCTAATAATATTAACCACTCACTCCATTCCATGCTTTCTTGATCAACCATACGATTCATTATAAGTAAAGATCCCAGACCAGCATAGGCTAGAGGAGCAATAAAAGGTGCAGTATAAACGAGACTTTTTAATGTGTAATATTCAAAAAACGAACTATGTAAATGCCAAATGAGCCCTGCGACACCAATAACAATTGAAACAGAGCCAATCACAATACTAATTAATTGAGTTTTTTTTTGTTTATTTATCCAGTTTACCCATAATTCAATTAATAATAAGATCGGTGCAATTAAAGAAAAATAAAAAGGTATCCATTCAGCTAAATTCGAAAATTGATTGATAGAATGAGCAATAAAAATATCAAGTGCGAGAAAGCTAAGATTTACAATAATGAATATGTCAACAATAACAGAATTTGGGCGTAAAAAGCTCGCCATTATTGCTCCATATTTATCCACGATCTGACTCTAATCTTGGCAGCTATTTCTTCTATCTCTATTGTTTTTAGGAGCAATTCATAATTTCCATGCCATTGAACAAAATCTGCCCCACCCATAAATGCACCATGTTTTGCTGTGCGACCAAAATAATGCCAAAGGTCAAACGCAATAAATTCTATTGGCTCATCAAAAGGCTCTGGAGTAAGAAGCCCTTCTTCTCTAAGATCATTCACAATATCGAGGGCATTCTGAACTTTTTTATTTGTCGAAATAACTACATCTTCAGCTTCATTATAAAATTTTTCTACATGTGTTTTTGCATGACATTTGAGGCATATATTTTTCATAGTCTCCTGACCCAAGTTATAGTTAGGCCTTTTATTTGAAATTGGTGAAAAAAGCCACCATGATAAACGTTCGGTTACATCATGTGTAACATTCATGCCTTCTAGCCCACTCATATGGCACGTTGCACAAGTTGGAACTGACATATCTTTAGTTGATAAAGTTGTGGGATCTGCATTTAAGTTTAGCCATGGCTTTTGAAGTGAATATAAGACACCATGTTTTGATTCATTATAAATTTCCAATTGAGAATGATCAGGCCCCATATGACATTGACCACACGTTTCCGGTTGTCTCGCAAGTGCGATTGAAGTTGAATGTCTAGCATGGCAAGAAGTACAATTTCCAATACTCCCATCTGTATTTGGCTTGCCAATCGAATGACAAGACATACATCCTTTTTCCATTACACCAGATCCTTCAGCAATAGCTAATTTATTTGCCTCCCGTTTAACAGCACCCGGATGATATTTTTCAGCGTAATCTATTTGTTCGTCAGTGAAATCTTCATCTCCCGTAACTGCTGCCCACGCTGGAGCTCCATGACGACTTCTTAAAAACTGTGAATACTCTGTAGTATGACATTGACTACAGTTTAATGCAGTTAAATTTTTTGCAATAGTAAATCCCTTATGATCTATTTCTTCTTGGTTATTTTGTGCTCTATGGCAGTCGTAACAGGTAACATTTTTAATGGCATGTTTACTCAATGAGAATTGATGAACAATTGCAGAAGTCTCTTGTAAATGACAAGTTGCACATTTTCCAGTAGCTCGAATATATTCTGGCCCTGGTTGTTCCAATACCACTTTAGGCCGGGCTTGATGAATTAAAAAAGCTGATATAATCATTGCTGTAGCAATAATGATCGATATGAAAATATTTTTAAATATCATAAAAAGAATCGTATATAATTAATCTGATGGTGTATTTATACTCGAAAAATAATATAAAAGGATATCGGCATCCTATTATATTATTAAATCATTTGTGAATCAATACTTTGCAGATCTAATGTCGAAATCGAACCAAGCAAAGGAGTGAAAAAAGCTGTATAATGTCTAATTGAAAATATTATTTCATAAGCAGTTTGGTGAATCAACTATTATTTTTTAGTAAGTATATCATAGATATTGAAAAAATGGAGACCCTAGTTTTTCATGATTTTCCTTATTAATTCTAAGCTCATAAAATGAATATTATAATTACGTTAGTAATTGGGTACAAAACCAAACCTAAAATCAATTCGTGGTTTCCCTAAATAAAAAACAAATTTCAAAGATGGTCTCTATGAAGGAAGCCATCCATGCTATGGAGTCTGCTTTCGTTCAGTTAAGCAGCGGTGATGCCTATGTACCTACTCGCTTGAGTTTTGATCTTCCAGATAAAAATGCCACATCCCTGATCATGCCGGCTTATGCCATTGGGAATCTCCACTATTGCGTGAAGATCGTATCCGTGAATTATTCAAATCCCCAAAAAGATCTGCCTCTGATTCATAGTGTGGTTCAAGTTTTTGATGCTTCAGAAGGTAATCAGGTTGCCACCTTTGATGGAGAATCCATTACGGCGATTCGAACAGCGGCAGCATCTGGACTAGCCACAGATCTCATGGCAAAAAAGGATGCTGTTATTTGTGCAATTTTTGGGACAGGTGTTCAGGCTGCTTCTCATATAAAATCAATTATGGAAGTTCGTAAAATTGAAAAGTTCATTGTATTCAGTCGGAATGAGGACACTGCTGCAAAATTTTGTGATTCACATTCCAAAAGGTTCAAATGTGAAATTGGATCTGAAGAAACCTTAAAAGAAGCCGATATAATTTGTACCACTACACCTTCTAAACTTCCGCTGATTGAATTTGGTAACATTAGATCAGGTTGTCATTTGAATGTCATTGGGTCACACCAGCCAATGATGAGGGAAGTGTCTTCAGATATAGTCATCCACTCTAAAATTATCGTTGACCAAATAAAAGCCTGCAAAAAAGAAGCGGGAGACCTCATAATTCCAATGGAAGAAGGGCAATGGTCCTTTGAAAAGGTCCATGGCGAATTGGGACAGGTTGTAGCTGGCGAGCTCCCGGCCCGTGAATCGGAAAATGAGATTACTCTATTTAAATCGGTGGGGAATGCTATCCAAGATCTTGCCATGGTAAATTTGATACTGAAAAAATTGAATCATGATTGAGATAAAAAAACTGAAAGATTGGCAAGCTCCAGAAGATTGGTTTGAGATCCAAACCATAGATGCTCATACGGGTGGGGAACCGCTTCGAATTATCATTTCCGGGTTTCCAGATCTAAAGGGTGAGACACTTTTAGAAAAACGCGCTAGTGCTAAAAATGATTTTGATCAAATTAGAAAAGCACTCATGTGGGAGCCGCGAGGACACGCGGATATGTATGGAGCAATCATAGTGGCCCCTGATACACTCGGTGCAGATTTCGGGGTCATTTTTATCCATAATGAGGGATATTCCACGGGCTGTGGCCATGCAGTCATTGCATTGACAAAAGCGTTTGTGGAAACTGGATTGATCAAAAAGACTGAACCTGTCACAGAACTGAGTATGGATGTCCCTTCAGGCTTTATTCGCTCCTTTGCAGATGTAAAGAATGGAGAGATCACAAGTATAGGATTTCACAATGTTCCTTCATTTGTACAGCAAATGGATGCAATTGTGGATGTACCTGGATTGGGAAATATTCGGTATGATTTGGCATTTGGTGGCGCATATTACGCATTTGTTGATGTAGCTCAATTTGATTTGGATTGTACACAAGAATACCACGATGAACTCATCGAAATGGGAATGTTGATCAAACAGACAATTGTGAAATCTGTTATAATGAATCATCCAACAGAACCAGAAATGAATTTTTTATATGGCATAATCTTTACCGGGTCACCAAAAGATTCAAGAAACCACAGTCGAAATGTTTGCATTTTTGCTGAAGGTGAAGTTGACAGAAGTCCAACAGGAACTGGTGTCAGTGCCCGTGCTGCAATACATTATGCACGTGGTGAAATTAGCATTGGTGAGTCCATCACCATCGAAAGTATTATTGGTTCTACCTTCTCGGTTAAGGTTGATGAAATCACACCTTTTGGGAAATATGAAGCAGTCATTCCTGAGGTAAGAGGGACAGCATTTCTCACTGGAAAAAATTCCTTTTGGATTAATCCTAACGATCCTTTGAAGGATGGGTTTATTTTGAGATGAAACGCTTTGGAACCTTTATTATGTTTGTTTCATGGTTATTTGGACGGTTTCGATGTGACGATAAATAGTCAAAGGAACAAAACTTTGATTAAATGAGTGTGGATTCTTTCTTTTGAGTATTCTCTCAAGTTTTAAATATCACGCTCACCAACTCAGCATTTTGGAGCGTTTGGAGATAATCTACCCATCATCCCACTAACAAAAAACCCCACGAATGTGGGGCTTGATGTTGTAGAAAGGGTGAATCTACTTCAGCAGTACCATCTTCTTGGTCTGTCTGAAATCACCAGCCTGTATCGTATATAAGTAAAGACCAGCACTCACTGGTTGACCTGCATTGTTGGTGGCGTTCCACTGGGCTGATCTATGACCAGCAGTTTGATGATCCTTGAACAGATCCATTACCACATTACCATTCATATCATATATGCTGATACTGACCATTACATCCTCTGAAAGATCATAACTGAGAGTTGTGACAGGGTTAAATGGGTTCGGATAGTTCTGATGGAGTGCATAGACTGTAGGTAATTGGTCTACATCAACATCCATCCATTCCAAGGTTACTGAGAGAACCTCAGAGTATTCACTTTGATGAATCCCATTATAATAAGAGACCCTGTAGAAATATTCTGTATCATACTCCATCTGATCATCATCATAATAGTTAGTGGTCAAATAATTACTTACTATATCTTCAGTAAACAATGAATCAGTAGATCGTTCCAGAATATAATATTGGAAATCATCGTCAGTTACAGTGATCCATGTAAGAGCAACATATGTTTCCTGTGGATACAATGCAAAACCAGTAGGTGCTTCTATGTTGTGACCCTCATTCTCATACCAGGCGATCTTATTATCATTTTGGGATGCTGAGAGTACATCCATGTCCCCGTCACCGTCCACATCCGCAGTATAAACAGATGATGCACCATCCGCTGATATGGAGATTACATGCTCCGTAAAGCTCTCGCTGCCGTCATTCTCGTACCAGGCGATCTTATCATCATCCCTTGATGCCGAGAGCACATCCATATCCCCATCAGCGTCCACATCCGCAGCATAAACAGACCAGGGAACATCAGCTGAATCGGAAATGACATATTCTGTAAAGGTCTCGCTGCCGTCATTCTCGTACCAGGCGATCTTGTTATCGCCTGCTGATGTGGAGAGCACATCCATGTCCCCATCACTATCCACGTCCGCCACATAAATAGAATAGGCACCAATCGCTGATGTGGAAATGACATGTTCTGTAAAGCTCTCGCTGCCGTCATTCTCGTACCAGTTGATCTTGTCATCAGCCTCTGATGCTGAGAGCACATCCATATCACCGTCAGCATCTACATCCGCTGCATAAACAAAAAGAGCACCATCCGCTGATATGGAAATTACATGCTCCGTAAAGCCCTCACTGCCGTCATTCTCATACCAGGCGATCTTATCATCATCCCTTGATGCCGATAGCACATCCATGTGCCCATCTCCATCCACGTCCGCTGCATAAACAGAACGAGCAGCATCAGCTGATGTGGAGATCACATGCTCCGTAAAGCCCTCACTACCGTCATTCTCATACCAGGCAATCTTGTCATCACTTTGGGATGCTGAGAGTACATCCATATCACCGTCAGCATCTACATCCACAGTATGAACAGAAAGGGCACCATCCGCTGATGTGGAAATGACATGCTCTGTAAAGCCCTCACTGCCCTCATTCTCGTACCAGGCGATCTTGTCATCATCGTAAGATGCAGAGAGTACATCCATATCACCGTCAGCGTCCACATCTACTGCATGGACAGATCTGGCATAACTAGGTCCTGTGGAAATGACATGCTCCGTAAATATGGGTGGATGCTGCCCAAACCCAAACGTGGAAATGAAAAACGTGCCAATAAGCAATTTGTAAGTATATTTCATGATAGACTCCTTCGATTACTCAAATCTACTCATCATCCCATAAATAAAAAAAAAACAAATGTGGGGCTTAATGTTTTAAAGAAATTCTATTTCAACAATATCATCTTCTTAGTCTGTACAAAAGCATCCGCCTCTATTGTATATAAATATACTCCTGCTGAAATTGGCTGGCCTTGGTTATTCGTAGCATTCCAA
>Ga0208766_1000066_pt1 | contig 55204 bp, 43 predicted proteins | sample ETN01SmetaG_3_FD_185792 | JGI IMG/M metagenome (GOLD analysis project Ga0208766, IMG submission 185792) | Marine microbial and viral communities from oxygen minimum zone, Eastern Pacific Ocean - ETNP2014F12-01SV263 (SPAdes) (version 2) | ecosystem: Environmental > Aquatic > Marine > Oceanic ... | reverse complement strand
CAAGACCAATTGGTGCCGGTGGCGAAATTGGTTCATTTTCTAATCAACATTCTTCAACCGGGCCAAAAATTGAATCAAAACCTTGGCAGCATGTTTGTGCCGAATTTGAAGATTCTCCCAAAGGAACTAAGACTTATGTTCAAGTATCAACTGAAAGACTGAATAGAAGAATACTCGGTCATATTGACCTTACCTCAAATCATCGTACATTGCATAACTTAATGCGTACAATGAACGGAGTTTTTGATGATGTTTTTGACAGCCGGCACTACACTCTTCCAGGGGATTGGCACGCTGAGGCGCAAGAATTGAAGCCTGCACGAGATGATGATAAATTAGGTGTTTTAGAATGGCTACTTCCGCTTCAAACTGACACAGATTCCCCTCCGTTAGATTTAGCCACAATAAGTCCAGTATTCGCTGACCCCAATGCTAAGAGTATTCACCTTGAGCATGAATTAATTTCTTTAAGACTCCATAGTCTTCTATCAAATAAAAATACCAAGTTATGGAATAGTAAAACCTCTTCATTTGTCGAAATTAAAAAGGAATCTTCAAACATCTTACCTAAGGACATCACAATATTAGTTCATTCTAGAAAACACATTCCAGATTTATTGCAAAGATTAGAATTGAAAGGGATTCCAGTAATATCCGATAGACAAGGTGAATTACTCCAACGCCCAGTGGTTAGGGCGTTAATGTCCGTTTTACATTTGGTTGCTTATCCAAAATCTAAATTTGCCGCGGTATCATTTGCACGTTCACCAATTTTAGGTTTAACTGATGGGCAGATCCACGAAATATTTTCAACCCATAAAGATGCAGAAGATTGGTGGAAAGTTCTTCATGACAATGCACCAACGTTGCGCGCAAAAACCCTTGTTGAACATCTTTCTATACTAGTTGGTAAAGGAGCTGTCCATCAAATTCTTGATGCAGTATTAGATAACTCGGATTTATTGATTGCCTATCCGGATGATACTTCTAGGCAAAATGCCGAGTTATGGTGTGGGCTTGTTTACAATATTGGAACTGAATATGGGCACGAACCAACAGAGATTTATTCACACCTCAAATCTCTACAAGGTTTGGCAAATAAAGGACCGCAAGCAATAACAATCCCTTCTGGTGGAGCAGTTAGGATTATGACAATTCACGGAGCGAAAGGATTGCAATCCAAGGTCGTTGTCGTTGCTGGAATGTTTCATGCAGGCAAATCCGACTCGTCTTTGGCTGCTAGAAATAATGTGCTTGTAACTCCAGAAATTGTTTCGGGGAGAATCAACCCTTGGTCTTCACGAGACCGGCCATACGATGGCCTTTGGGAGTTTGCTAAGAATATGGACGGTGCACAAAGGCAGGCAGAACGGAGAAGAGAATTCTATGTGGCACTGACTAGAGTAAAAGACAGATTGATTGTTGTTGGTGCACCAAATACAACTTGCACTTTAGAAGAATCGACCAATAATTTATCTTTTAAGAGCAAACCTTCGATGAAAACGATGGGTGCAATGTGGATGGATGGAATTAGACATCTATCCTATAAAAATCAAGTAAAAGACTCCCCTTGGCTCCTTCCTAAAGATGATTTTAACAAACCCCTAGATACTTACAGTGAGACAAAAGTAAGTATTGATCCATATTTGTTATTCAATGATTCAATGTTTGGAGGAGATAATATGAAATCAATTAGAGTTTATCATTCGCCGGAATGTTTCGATATTATCACTGAACAAACCCCTCTTATTCGATGGAAGAATATCGAAGAGCGAGCAACTAAGTTAATTGAAAAATCCAAATTAGGTCTTGAGAATAACGATTCAAACATCGTTGTCCAACATAAAATTAGGATGAGTGCACACGGTTTGGATTCGACCTTCCACTGTCAGCGTCGACATTGGCTTGCAGAAGTCAAAGGATGGACTCCAGAACCGTTTTATTTGAAGGATTTCAACAACCTCATTAGAAAGGATAGTAGTAAATTTGCTAGCCCCACCTTGTTTGGAACTCTAATGCACCGACTCTTAGAAGTCGGTTTAAAAAACCCAGCATATGTTAATTCTCCACCTATCTTACCTCTTCCCAATAGCTGGAAAAATAAAAATGACAACCGCCTTGGAAATGAGAAAACCGTCGAAGAAGTATTATTGGAAGAAGGCATTACAACATTAGGCTCAAACCAAGAAAAGAAGAAAGCAGCGGCAATGAAAGAGCGGTTAACCCACTTATCTAAATTAGTTGATAACGGTTTGATTGGACGTTATGCCGAAGGGGAAGACCACCATGGCCGAATTCCTGAAGGTTTGAGAACTGAATTACCTTTCTTTTACCAAAACATGGTAAAATTGAGTGATGTTCACCGATTAGGATTTACTATTGATGGCCTTAGTAAACTTGCAAAAGTCGAGGGAATTGAGATTTCGTTTGATGGTAGAGCGGACTTAGTATTGGCCTTTAGAGATCAAGATGGACAGGGTTATCTTCAAGTTTCAGATTTGAAAACGACTGGGTGCCGAGGAGATTTCAATCCATCCAATCCTAGTGACGGCTCGCCACTTCAAATAGTAAAGGGAGACTTATTAGATATCTATCCACAAACCGAGGCAGAGGAAAAAATTCTTCATGAGCATAGGCTTCAACTAACTCTTTATTCAATGGCTTTAGAAGCAATTGAATCTGATAAACCAGAAAAAGAGAGACGTAAAATTCTCCCTCCATCAATATTGATTGGAGCATCTGGACGAAGTGTTGAGTTAACTGAAAAGCAATATGAAGATTCTAAGAAAGATTTGCAAAATCACCTGAATTGGATAGCCGAATTAGCAGCAGAACCCGAATCGGTATTAGAGCCCGAAAGATTAGAAGGTATTCAAAACACTACTTGTTTGAACTGTTCATTTTTCCGCGGAGATATCAAGTTGTGCGGACCTAAGCAAGAGGTTGAGGATTAGTCTACTTCTTTTGCCCGACAATAACCAAAGTTCCAGGTTCTTTTTCCCCTGCTTGCCAACTACTAATGTTTGAAAAACCAGCTTCATGCCAAGCATCAACCCATTCTTGCGTGCTTAATGTAGTCATGTGCACACCAACTTGCTCTGGCCATGACAAACTATCTTCATGTTCCAGGTAATGGTCAATTCCCACCACCAACCAACCATCTTGTAAAATCCAATTATCAAAAAATAATTTTAGCATCGATTTCGGGTCTTCCAGATAATATAAAAATTCCATAGAGTGTATCACATCATAACGTTTTGATGGATTAAATCCAGGTAATTGACAGATCGAGTATTCACCATCACTATCAATTTCTTTGGCTTTCTCAATCATTGCTTGAGCGCCATCAATTCCTTCGGCAGAAGTACATAGCGGATGTTCCTTTAATAATCGAACAACCCATCCATTTCCACAACCAACATCGATAGCCGTAAATTCCTTTTGAGATTTTTCAACTTCTTGAAAGATAAAATCGAGCATCTTGCCCACTGCATTAGAATGGCCTCTTTCCATGCCTTTGTCCTTGCCCGCTAGAGCCCAATCATGGAAAACTTCTGTAGCCTTTCTAATCGCCATAGTTTTGTGCGAGAGTTGATATTCAATAAAGCGTGTGATGACCTAAGTATCGAAAGGAACAAAGCATCTCTTAATGTGCGACAAATATGTCCAGTCAGTCTTCGTCTCTAAGTGAAGTATTGTACCCGAAAATTGAACCTCATAGCACCGGTAATTTACAGGTTTCTCCCCTTCACACCATCGCTTGGGAAAGGTGTGGCAATCCACAAGGCCAGTCGGTGATAGTAATTCATGGCGGACCAGGAGGAGGTAGCCAACCATCTTATCGCCAGTATTTTAATCCCGAAAAGTTCGATATAATCCAATTTGACCAAAGAGGCTGTGGAAAATCCAAGCCTTATGCAGAATTAGAAGATAATAATACACATAGTTCAGTTAGTGATATCGAGGCATTAAGAGAACATTTAGGCGTAGAATCATGGCATGTTTTTGGGGGCTCATGGGGTTCAACTTTGGCATTAATTTATGCTCAAAATCACACAAAAAAAGCAAGAAGTCTGATTCTAAGGGGAATTTTCATGTGCCGGAAAAGCGAATTACACTGGTTTTACCAAGAAGGTGCTAGTCACATTTTCCCAGACGCCTTTGATTCATATAGAGGCCACATACCTAAAGATGAGCAACATAATTTAATCGAAGCATATTATCAACGCTTAACAAGCCAAGATATCGAAGTTAGAAGGGCTGCGGCTAAGCAGTGGACTCGCTGGGAGATGGCTACAAGCCGACTAATTCCTGACGCCGAATATTTGGAAAAAGCAGAAGATTTAGATTTCGCAGTAGCCTTTGCTAGAATCGAATGTCATTATTTTATCAATTCCATTTTTGTCGAAGAAGCACACATTTTGAATAATGTAGAAAAGATACAGCATATTCCAACATATATTGTGCAAGGAAGGTATGATGTTGTATGTCCAACTAGAAGTGCCTGGGAGTTACACAAGGCGCTTCCAAATAGCACACTAAGCATCATTCCAGACTCTGGCCATTCCATGGGCGAATATGGAATTGCTAAGGAATTGGTTAATTTTACTGATAGCGTATAATTTACTTCACTTTATCAATTTCCAGACCTAATTAAGCGTCGGCTTGATATGCTCAACGCTAGTGGACTAATATGGAGGCAAGCCTCCGGGTGAAGAAATGACTGAAGAAGGAACCATTACACCTGAAATTAGAATTCAAGCACTTGAAGAAGCATTAGCGACAGAAACAGAGCGTGTACAGAAACTATTCGCAGCATATGAAGGTCAAGAAAAAGACTTGATGGATTCACGTGCCGAAATCGAAGTTCTCGAAAAAGAAATAATTGAAAGAGAAATCGAAAAGGAGACACAGGAAGCCCTATTATCCGAGAAAGAAGTTAGAATCAGAGAACTTGAATTGAGGGCAGTCAAAGCGTCCAAGAAAGTAGAACATCTTGAACCCGAACTTGAAAAGATGGAGGAAAAGTACTCAAGAGAAAAAGATCGATTGGGTAAAATTTTCAACATCGCCACCGAATTAGATGATGATTTGAAACTTGCAGTATCCGAGATGAAGGCTAGAGACGATTGGTATGTAGACCACATGTCTTTATTTGAAGATTTGAATAAAGCTATCAAGGAACGTTATGAAATGATCGAAAAAGCAGTCGAAGCCGAAAGAAAATCTCAACACATGGCACGTGCATTTGATGAACGCATGGAGGAAATGGTAACCGCTAGAGCCGCTGAAATGACTATTGAAGAAGCAGAAGCATCAACAGTCGCTACAGAAAAAGTCAAGGCCGATGAAGACAAAGATTACAATGAAGAAGAAGTAGATGAAGCCATCGAAGCAGCAGCTACTGAAGCCAAAGAAGAAGAGGAAACTCCAGAAGAGGAAGCCGCTGAAGAGCCAAAAGAAGACGCCCCCTCTCCTACATGGAAAGACGACTCTGACCCGTGGGCAGATAACTAGGTGATAGAAGTGAGCGGATTGGCCCGAGGCGGTCATGGCCCAGTTTTGATTACATTCATGATGGGGACTAGTGCCATAATCATTGGAATAACCATTGATTCATTGAATGGCCTGGTTCATTTATTTGGAATTTTGTGTTGGATGATATCAGCCTTTTTTGTCAATTTCTGGAGAGACCCTGACCGAGCCATTCCTTCCGATGAAGGCATACTTGTTTCCCCTGCAGATGGACATGTAATGTTTGCAAGAAGAGAGAGGGCAACAGGTCGTCGCCCATCTTCTAAGGAACTAGAAGATTCTAAAATCGAAGACGACTCTCAAACCGGAACTTGGTATCCCGAACCTTTAGAGGAGCCATTAAAATTTACCACTGAACAACGCTTTGAGGTAGTAAAAAAGGGTGAAGAATCTGATACCGATGTATGGCGAATCGCAATATTCATGTCTCCACTTGACGTTCATGTTAATCGTTCACCATTTGAATCTGTAATCGAGAGAATGGAGCATAGAGTTGGAAAAGGGCGTAAACGAGGGCCATTCCTTCCTGCAATGAAGAAAGAAAGTGAGAATAATGAGAGAGTTAGAACTGTATTTTTGGCCGAAGACAATACTCGTATCGAAGTTTGTCAAATTTCAGGGGCATTAGCCCGTACAATTGTTCCATGGCTTTCAATCGATACAAAGGTTCGAAGAGGGCAAAGATATGGTATGATTAGGCTTGGTTCAAGAGTTGATGTTAGGGCACCAGCAAATAAATTCAAGCCAGCAGTAGTCTCAGCAGAAGCCAAAGACTCACAGTTCCCTAAGGGTCAATTTGTACAAGCAGGTTCGACAATTATATTCAATCCCGCCAATAAATGAAACCAATCGGTGGTTTGAAACACAATACCCAGTACGCAAGTTTAGGAGGAATTCTATGACATCACCCAAATCTTTGACTTTAGTCGGCGAAGGTGGCAAAGGTGCTAGAATTCACGACCTAGTCAAAGCGCCAGCCAATACTCCTTGGGCTAAGGCAAGACAGCAATCTTGGGATGGAAATGAGCCTGCAACTGTTTACTATACGCCTGAAACATTAGGTGATGGCACTCCTTGCAGTGCAATTACTGTAATTTTACGTACTAAAGGCTGCCATTGGTGGTGGTCTAGTGGATGCACATTCTGCGGTTATTTCAATGACACACGCGACGATGTGACCAGCGAAAACCTCCATGCACAATGGAGTAAGGCCAAGGCGGATTTCAATGATTTCAAAGACCATCAAATGGTAAAAGTATACACATCGGGATCTTTGTTGGAAGACAGGGAAATACCCGTTGATTTTCAAGAAACAGTTCTAAGAGAATGCAATGACATGGGCAAAGAATTGATTGTAGAAAGTAGATGCGAACAATTGACTGAAGAGAAACTTGCATGGGCAACATCTCTCAATAGTAATTTTTCAGTTGCCATCGGCCTTGAAGCCTATGATGATGAAGTATTGCGCTTCCATGTCAACAAGGGATTTACTACTAAATCCTGGGACAGAGCAGTAAAAAATCTTCAGAAATTCGATATAAGAATAAAGACTTATTTGATGTTTAAACCACCTTTTATGAGTGAAAATGATGCACTTGAACATGGAGTGAAATGGATTTCAGCGGTAGCAGAAAAAAGCGACGAAATATCAGTTAATCCTATGAATATTCAAAGAGGCACAGTAATTGATAGGCTCCACAGAAATAACGAATATAGGCCACCATGGCTTTGGTCACTCGTTGAAATGATACGTCGGGCCAACCCAATCATTCACCCCAAAGGTGGAGTCAATGGTGAGGATGACCAAATTTCCAGATTAATCATTCATCCAACTGCAGGTGGCAAGATAAGAGGGGCGCATAATTGCGGTTCTTGTGATAGTCAAGTTGTAACAGCAATAGAGAATTACGCGGTTTCTGGAGATTTGGCTGAGTTCGATGGACTAAAATGCGACTGTCAAGCGATATGGTTAGAAGAATTGTCATTAGAATCAGATTTACCCGTTCCATTGGGAATTTCAAAGCCTAGACGTGGGAATTTACTCAATAGATTACGTTCTTCTTAGTGCATTTTTCAAGGCAATTATTGGTGAATCTTTATCACTACTCTTCCAGTGGACAGATTGACCCCTACGGGGTCATGGGTGAAGACATGACGAACAATGCGATTTTACCAGATACAACAGTAGGAACAGGCCAACCCGCATTTGGGAGAGTTGTATTGACTCTTATGTTTGTAGGAATTATTGGCTTATTTGCTTTATTTGCTAATGTTTTCGGATGGGACTCGATGCCAATAATTGGCGACATAGTGCCTCTAATTGGAAATCTTGGCGGCAGTGGAATTTGGTATTACTTGATTGGCTTCTTGGTTGGAATTGGAACAATTATAGCCTCCTTTATTGGAGAGGTAATTGTAGAATAGGAGGTGTGATGTATGGAAACAATTTTTATTTCAGCAGCAGTAGTTCTAATTTCTTTAATGGCAGTTTCCTACTTCACCACTAATGGTGTAGGAACAATGGGGGAGCCTTTGCGCCAATTCTCATTATTTTTGATGAACAAAGCCCCAGTCGGCTTGGTTGACCTTTTCAGTGATAGGCCCGGTAGCGGAAGTCGCACATGGATGAAATTCGGCTCAGGATGGTTCTTATTAGCCTCAATTTCAGGATTCTTGGCAATCTGGCACAAGTATGACCCAACAGCACTTGACTCACTAGCAAGTATCGGGTGGTCTTATGACGACGGTTCTGCATTACAAGAATTCACATTAGCAACACTAAAAATCGCCTTTCTTTACTTGATGGTTGGAGGTGCATTTGTCGCAATATCTCGCTCATCAAATAACCGCTTGGCAAGTGAAGCCAGTGCCTCAATGGTAGCAATGGCATACACAGCAATACTCTTTCTTAATCTAATATTAATTCCAATCATCTTCTCCTTTGTTGACATTTCAGATGAAGCAGCGAAACTTGATTTGGTTTCCATGCTTATCAACTACGGCGTTACAACAATGCTTTTCACAGCAGTTTTAATCAATGTATTAGCAACTTACTCAATGCGCAAAGAAGGCACAACATCAGTATCAGCATGGTTCTTGATAATGGCCCTTGCAGCAAAATTAGTCGCCTCAACCCTTTACCTACTTGGTGAATTTCTCGACTCTACTCAAACAGTTTGGATGGCAGAACAAATCCTTGATGGTTGGGTCCCCTTAGCCCTTATTTTTGCTGTTGCATACCACATCATACCATATACAACCCAAAAACCAATTTGGTCCAACTCTCTACTAAATGCTGGTATGTTACTATTATTTGTTACAGTTCCTCCATTTTTCGTTGGCTCAGTTGGTGCAGGTGAACTATTAACCAACATTGGTGCACTATTGCTTACCTTTTCATTAATCCCAATTCTTGCAACATCTTACAATCTCTTAGCTACAGCAGCATCTAATTCTTCAGCGATTTTGAAAAATCCAGGGGCGTTGGCTGCAACCCTTGCAATGGTTGCTCTTCCACTTTTTGCAGTTGGTGGCTATTTTACCAGTATGGACACATTCACTGGTACAGCAAAGATGGGAGATATGGCTGAAATGCTTGACACAAGTTTCATGTTCACAGTCGGCGGTTTGATGATGGTATCAACTATTTTCACATCTTATCCACTAGCATCTGGCAATAACCTAGAAGACTCCTCAAAGGCTAATTTAGCGGTTTGGTTCCTTTTCTTTGGCGGAATATCTTCAGCAATCACAATGCTAATTGGCGGATTTACAGAAATCGCAGTTAACCAATCTGCAGTTGAGGATGTAGTGGCATCATCTGCAGGATTCTATCTTACAGCATCCGCATTATTCTATCTTGTACCGATCGCATCAATCATGGCAATACTTGTTTTGATTAGAACTGGAAGTTCGTCTAATAAGATGGTTGAAGTTGGACACGAAGTGACAGACATCGACACTTATACTCTAGGTGGCGGCGTAACTACAATCCAGCAATTACTCGGCAGAGGCGTAGGAATTACAACAAAAATAATTGTAGGTGAGTCAGAAGAAAATGATGGTGGCTCAACAATCATCGCAGTAAATGCAGAATTACATAATGACGAAATTACCGAGTTCCCTGAAGAAGAATTGGAAGTCGAAGCAGTTGAAGAGAGCAAAGGGCCAGCAAAAGAACTGGTAATGCTTCTTGATTATCTAAATAAAACAGAGAAAACGGTCTTCGAATTTTTCAGTTCAATAGATTTGGACTCCTCTGGAGAAATAGACAGTTTTGAATTCCAACAAGCTCTCAAGAAGAGTGATGTTGGTGACTTCCCTCCATGGGAAATCGATGGACTTGTATCTGCAATTGACCTTGATGGCGATGGGAAAATCAATCTCCCAGAATTAGATATTTCACTTCAAAAAATCAAGGCACAATTATTGCCTGCCGATGAAGAAGTAGAAGAGGAATCCATCTCAAAGCCTTCTGCAGGAGAATTAAACAAGATGAAGAAAGCAGAACTTGTAGAATTGGCAAAATCGATGGGCGTTTCAACTTCAGGGACTAAAAAAGACCTAGCAGAAGCAATTTTGGGCGCTTGAGGAGACTCAACTCATGAGAATTGGCTTGGTTGGAAAGCCAAATGTTGGCAAGTCAACCTTCTTTAGTGCTGCTACACTAGCCAAAGTAGACATTGCAAACTATCCATTTTGTACAATTGAACCCAACGTAGGTGTAGCATTTATTGCTGCAAGAAAACCATGCCCGTGTAAAGAACTACGAGAGAAATTAGAATCTGATGGAAGGCTTGGACCCCCAGCACTAGATGACGAAAGAAAAGGCAGTCTTTGCCAACCACGCACAGGTTCTTGTATAGGCCATAGAAGGCTCGTTCCTTGTTTTCTAGTAGATGTCGCAGGATTGGTACCTGGAGCCAGTGAAGGGCGCGGCAGAGGTAATGCTTTTCTAGCGGATTTAGCAAATTGCGATGCCCTAATTCAGGTTGTAGACGCTTCCGCATCTACTGACATTGAAGGCAATCCACAAGAACCCGCTAAAACTGCTGAACATTCGAAATCAAGCATGAACCAAGAGGTCGCATTTCTTAGCGATGAATTAGACGCGTGGATATGCAGTATCCTAAATGATGGCTGGTCAAGAGGAGTTAGGCGCGTTCAAGCAGAAGGCGAGAAAGGATTGATATCTTTTTTACATGAAAGATTTACAGGACTTGGCTCATCATTACAATCGATAAATATGGCCTTTGAATCTTTTAGGAAAGACAACCAAGATGCATCACCTCCATGGGATTGGTCAGAAAGCACCCTCAAGAATCTTGCAATTGAAATTAGAAAATCCCTTTTCCCAATACATATCGCAGCCAATAAAGCGGACATTGCTCCAAAAGACATCGACTTTGATATCCAGGCTAATGGCCGAGTTGTACCTTGTATGGCAGATATGGAACTAGCTCTTAGAAGAGCAGAATCTGCAGGTTTAATCCAATATGTTTCAGGCGAACAGACCTTCCAAGTTTCTAATCCCGCAGGGCTTTCAGACGCACAAAATGGAGCGCTACAACACATGCAAGAGCGTTTGGAAGAAAACTTGAACACAGGAGTATCAATAATAATTGATACAGTATTATTCGAAGAATTAGACCATATCGTAGTTTATCCTGTTCAAGATGAAAATCAATGGACAGATGGGGAAGGTAAAATTTTACCAGACGCCTTTGTTGTTCCAAATAACATCCAAGCCAAGAATTTAGCATACAAGGTTCATTCAGATTTAGGGGATGGATTTATCCGTGGAACAGATGGACGTAGCAGAAGAACTGTAGGAGCCGATCATGAGTTAGTTGACGGCGATGTTCTAAAGATTCACGCTAAGACTTAATGTCCCTTTGGCCTATCGTATGCAGGAGTTAATCTAGCCATATCTCCGGCAAATTGTGCACTGCGTATGAAGAACCATACCGGCGCAAATAGAGTTAAAGCGACTAAAATCAGTAGGAAATAAATGCCCCAAGGTTGGACAGAACTTAGGAACATAATCCAAAGCGTCCATAGAACTGGAATGTAAAGAAACATACTATATCTTCTTGCGATAACTGATAGCCGAGCATTTTTTAATTTATCATCATATAAATTTACGGCTTCTTCTTTGGTTACTAATTTCTTCTCTACTCCGCACCTTGCGCAAACTTGTGCACGAGGGCCATTTCCATGGATGAAATTTTCTCTGGTATATGTGCCAGAACAGAACCTACATGTTGGCATGTGCTTCCCTCAAGTCAACGCAATTGGTCTTAATTATTCAAGCATCCGATTGAATGCAAGAAAATTTTCTAATAATTTCTTGCCATTAGGAGAGCCAATAGATTCAGGATGAAACTGGACTGAGAAAATTGGTAAAGAATCATGCTGCAATCCCATTATTTCTCCGTTTTCATCTCTTGCTGAAATGGATAATTTTGAGTTTCGTTCATCTAAATTTACGGTTAGAGAATTATATCTAGTAAAACTTTGAGGAGAACTTAATCCTTCAAAAATCCCCTTTCCATCATGGTGACAGATGATTGGAGTGCCATGCACTGCTCCATTTGGAGATTTAACAACCGTTCCCTTTTCCATTTCTGCTATTGATTGATGGCCAAGGCAGATTCCTAAAATTGGGCAATCGATTTGATTGGCTAAGGCGTGAGTTGAGATTGCTTTTGATAGTAATGAATCACTAGGATTTCCAGGCCCCGGACCAATTATGATATGACTTGGTTCAAGTATTTCTAATAAATCGCACAGGGCAGTAGGGTCTGAAAGTTCATCAGCCTGACTACCTCTACCATCGAGAATAGTTACATTATGGCCGATACCTGCAATTGAATGTGCAATGTTGAGTGTGAAAGAGTCCAAATTATCAATCAATAATACTCCACAATCTTCAGTACTATTTTTCCACTGCCCAAATGAATTTACCTTGCCACCAAAAGCATCATTTTTGTATTGTTCAATATCCAAAGGATGTATTGATAATTCACCTTTAGAGTTAGATGCCTTTCCTTTTTTATTCCAGCCACACGCAGAACGTAATGCATCGGCCTTCCAGTAGGTTTCTCTAACTTCTAACTCAGCGATAGATCGAATTGTAATGCCGCCTCCAGAGCCTATTTTTCCGAACCATTTACCATCTTTTCTTTCTGCCTGAATTGTTCGAATCAATATGTTCCATGAACTATCTCCCGAATGGACATCTATCCATCCAGCAGAACCAGTCCAAAACGAACGAGGTTGCTTTTCAATTTCATCTATTACGGCACAAACCATTGTTCGTGGACATCCAGTAATACTACCGCCAGGGAATACTGAATTTAATGCAGTGAGTCCGTTTTCATTGGGCAGTAATTGGCCTTTGAGGTGAGATACAAGATGCTGAACATTTGCATATGCCTCTACATCAAAACGTTCAATTTTAACACTACCAACTTCACAAACAGCCGATAAGTCATTTCGCATTAAGTCGACAAGCATCCTGTGTTCAGACCGTTCTTTAACATCTGCAACCATCTTTTGACGCAACTTATCGGTCTCAGTAGCATTAGTTCCGCTTTCATAAGTACCTTTTATTGGAGATGTACGAATTTCCCCATCTTTACATTTCAATAAACTTTCAGGCGAACTAGATATTATGGCAATACCCAAATCTTCAGCATGTATTAGGCTTGAAAACGGCGCAGGATTTGACTTTAGGAGTCGCTGAAATACCACTGCAGGTTCTTCAACTAAACCTCCAGACCAAAATCTACCAAAGTTGACTTGATAGACTTGACCTTCTGATATCCCCTGTTTGATTCGTTCTATGATTTCACCATGTTCAATATCTGTGTGGGTGCTCTGTTCCACAAGCTGATTTTTAGGTTGAACTGGAATTTGCGGCATCACTAAAGTCCCATCAATAGTTTCATTGACAAGAGAATGCCAATCTCCATCCGTAGTAAAAACCTCAAATGTATCACTATTTTTGGAATGAACAACATATTTGTCAATTAACCAAAGTATAGCGAGTAGTTCGTCTTCTTCGGGTGGGTGTTGTAATTCAATAGGTTGCGTCCACTGAACTAAATCATAGGTAAAACCTCCTGCCCAGAACGGTTTGTTTGGGGTGAATTCAGAAGGTTGTTCCTTGAATTGTTCATTAGGAGTCCAGCGTTTTAACTGTTCTAGTAAATCGGAAATATTTTTCGCTTTAATGGAATTAGAATGATACCAAGAACCATGTTGCCATTGTTCAATATTCGCTGTAAATGGATTTTTTTCTATGTTTAAATGAATCTCACCATTCAAAGGACTATGAATTTCTTTAGGGGCTAAAATAGTCGACGAAGGTTGACGAACAATCACTCTTAATTTACTCGGCCCACAGATCATCGAAGCATTCGCTAAATGTGAACGAGGGCCGCCAGAGGCAAATATTACTTCATCGGGTGAACCGAACTTAAACGCAGTTTTACCGATTAATCCATTCTTATGTAAACAATGACGTAAAGCGATAACTCGGTCTGTCATATATGCTCGCCCAAGACAACCCATGTGTTGGGCTTCAATAATGTTAAGAGTGAATCAATACCAATGTTTACCAAGTGCAGAGATGCATACTTGCTGAAGATTATCACTGCCATCACCGATGTCAACATCATCTAAAACAGTTAATCTAGCAGCACCCATTCCACTCCCCAGTAGAACAATTTCCTTGGCTCTAGCAACCAAACGCTCGTTTAAGCGACCTGAACTTATTACAAAACCAGCATCCCCGATGGCCTGTTTACACACATCAAAAGTTACTGAAGAAACCCCACCTAGTTTACCATCGCTAATCCAAACAACGCCATCTTCATCAAGCACTATTGGCATAACCCTATCGCCATCAATTATGCAATAATCATGAACAAGTAAGCCAACATCAGCTCCTTTAGAAAGAACATCAGCAGTAATGTCGCGGTATGGCTTCCAATCACCATGTTTGACTCCAGTTACTTTACGCGTCCATCTTGGTGCAGCAACAGTAATTCCTTCGGCCTCCATATGTATTTCTTGATAGAATTCCTTGACAGTGAAATTGACACCACCAGAATCAATTTGAATTTTGACCAAACCTTCAAGATTTTCTGGTACGACTATTTCAGGGATTTTTATTCCTAATACTGCGGCGTGCTTAGCAAGTCTATCAAGATGTAAATCAAGGTGAAATAATTCACCTTTCCTTGCTCTCACGGTTGTGAAAACCGCACTCTTAGGTCCAACCATCAAAGTAAGTCATCCAAGAACGAAGTATCAATCTTTGGTTTGACCGGAGTATTAGTTTGACCGCCATTAAGGTCATTTAGCAAATTCTGGTTTTGCGGTTGAAGAACAGGCTGTTGGGATTGATACATTTGGCGTTCATATGGATTACTTTCTAATCTTTGGGCCGCCCCATATATGTCGTTAGTTTGTGCTTGAGAGACACTTGGAGGAGGTGTCTGAGGTACTTGAGAAACTATTGGGTCAACATCATCCCATGAGCCCAAGTTATCTTGTATGCCCCATGTCGCTTCTTGTAGTTCCCATGATTTATTTCTTGAACGTTGATTACCTCTCGTTCTAACGATGGCAATCAAAAGGAAAACAGCCAACAGAACCAACCCAGCAGCAACCAAGTTTGGTGGAGTCAATAGAGAAGCAAATTCACTAGAGTCTTCTCCATCTTCATCCTTCACGATTTCAGATTTGGTAAATGGATCAAGCATTACTGCTTCAACCATATTTCTATTTGTCACCTCATCAAACGGAGAAATGGCAACGTACCACGAAGTTTCATTGTCTAAATCTTCAAAATACTCATTGGTAATCATGAAAGAATTTGAGGCTTGAACTTCACCAACCATTGTCGCATCATCTGTAGATGAGAAATCTTCTGTTGAGATATAAATTTGGTAGCCTCTAACATCACCATCGTTGCTATGTTCCCATGAAACAAGAATATCTGTTTCATCTTTCCATTCAACTGTTACATCTTCAACTGGAGTTAGATAATCTCCACCTGCATCAAATCCATCATCTATCGATTGGTTTGAAACTACATTTAGATTATCTTCCCAAGCATTTCCAGCCGAGTCTCTAACTACAATTGCTACCCATATTTCTTGCCCGGTTACAACCGGCTGGTCTCCAGCAACAAGAACGATTTCCAAAGGCAGATTTGGCACTCTAGATAGCGTTGCAATAGGGGTTGTTGGACCATCACCGCCAGCCATGACACTTTGGAATGCCCATGTCGCTGCGTAAACTTCGTACGTTGCCACATCACTTACATCACTTAGTTCGAAGTCGAGCAGCAGCGCAGTTCCATCATCCATCGGTCGGTCTGTTAGTTGAATGTTAGACAATCGCTCTGGAGGCGTTGTATCTTGGAGATTGTTAATCGGCGTAGTTGTTGCTTGAATTAGGTTGGTTAGATGCACATTACCCTTGATATCGTGAACAGTTACTGTGACATATAATTCGATATCCGGTTTGATAAGTTGTGGTGTAGTTTGGGTAATATCCATCAAGTTACCACTTTCTCCATATAGTGCAGTTGAAATCGTCAACTGAATTGGATTTTTATCTTCATCAATCCATTGCTTGTCAATCTTTAGGCAACCACAACGAGACTCATCATCTCCAAATGCAGCCCATGCTACTGAAAGATCTGTAACAGGTTGGTCGGCGACCCATACGATGTAATATGCAAAATCATCGGCATCTGAGATAGTCCAAATAACATCAATAGCAGTTCCATCATCATCTGGATGGTCAAATGCTGTAATCGTTCCAATTCTATCGGGGATGTTTCCAGTTCCAACAGTATTTCTAAATGGCGTAACTTCAACAATATCAACATCGATTAAATCGACATTTAACCAGTCATCATAAGCAACTACTGCAACAAGATATGACTGCCCATCTTGAAGTGAAATGCCATCATATCCGTCTACGATTGTAGAATTTGTAGAACAGTCATCAATGATTTGTGCTTGAGAGAATCCAGCCTCATCCAAAGCCAATCCTACAACCGCGATACTTGGTGTATTTTCTCTAATCCAAACAGCATAGAATGTACAGTCATCAGCGGTACTAACATCCCAAGTGACCGTTACTCTTCCGCCATCATCATTTGGAGTGTCTATCGCATCTACATTTTCCAGTTTTGGAGGCGCAGTTAGGTCATTTAATCCACCCGTTGGGACAACAGGCCCGATAATAGTTGCATTGAGCAAATCTTCTTGACCTGCTTCGTCAACACAAGTAAGACCAATCCAATATGGCCGCCCTGGATTCAAATTTAGAATCGTAGAGTTTCCTTCACTTGGAGGCAGTGATTCTTCAGGAGTTAGGCCAAGAACATCATTAATTCCAATTGTTGAAGTGTAGATGTTAGTATTTAACAAATCTAAGGCAGTACATCTCTTCCATTCTAAGTCTAAGTCACCATCATTACCGCCCTCATGTGGTCCTGCCTGAGCCCATTGTGGGGGTTGTGGGATCTCGTCACTAGGTGAGGCCGGACCAATAGGCAGCGATGGAGTTCCTAGGCGACCATCATTGTATTCCACGACAACTAATGCGTAGTAATCAACACCATTTTGCAAGAGTTGACCATTTGCAGTGTTAACTTCACTTTGCAATCTACTATGTAGGGAGATTGTTTTGTCAACTTGTCTAGCACTCAAATCAAAGTCGTCTACAAGAGGAGTGGAAAGGAACGGGCCTTCGTTTAGATAAATCAAATATCTTGAGAAGTCATCATCATGTACTAAACTCCAAGATGCAGTCAATGTCTCTCCACCATCATCTGGGCGATCGATTAAATCGACCATATCAATAGGAGTTTCTAGTTTGATGTAATCATATGTTAGTCTAACTTGTAGAGAACCATTTGTCAAAGAGCGTAGATTTAATTGCACATATTTAGTTCCGTTAACTTGCATTGCACTGTTAATTGCCAATTGTAAATTCTGTTGAATACTTTGATCTTGAGATAAATTCAATGTTACATTATACTTCAAGCTGTTTGATTTAGCCCAAGTTGCAGAGCCACTCACAGGAGATGAAAATGCAAGAGGCACACCTTGGAATAGAATACCATGTACTCCAGGAGAACCAACATCATCTCCCAAAGCAATCGTATTAGAAAAATTGGCAAGTTCAATTGTCATTCCCGGATGAGTCATGTCTGTAATGTCCCTGTTTACGAGATTAAAGCCCATATTTAGAGGGTCTGCTCTTCGCAATTCAAAACGTTCCACTTCAGTCCACTGAGCGCTATTTACCCAGCCGAAGAGCCCGGAAGTTTCAGTTGTAATCCAAACATTATCTGCGGTAATTGTACCTCCACTGACAACTTCCTCAGGTAAAATTAGTGTCTTTATCGAAGAATGTGAAGAAGTTCTTGCCTCAATTATTGTGATGATATTGTTCCCAATTACCAATACTTCATCTCCATTACTAACCATCTGTTCAACCGGCCAACTTGGGATTTGCCAAGAGGCAACGCCATCTTCAAATTGAGAATTAAGACCATTCCAGTGCGTCATTGGTCCAACATCAGTTGCAATATGCAATCCCCACCAATCACTAGCAATTGCAGTGACAGTATTGGATGGCAATTGATCAAATCTATGAGTTTGACTTACCAAACCAGTCGTTGCATCAACACTTGAAACCCCTGGCCTCTCATTACCTGCACCATCGTGACTTACATGAATGGTTTCTAATATCGAAGTAGTTCCATTAGGAGATACTACTGTACTCATTGTAGAAGTTAGTCCCCAAGTAGATGTCCCTAATAATCCATTTTGATTTGTAATTGTAGAGACCGAGTTGGAGGTAGTATCCATTTTCACGAGACCAGAAGGCGTGGCCATCCATAAGTCATTGTTTACCAATTCTAAGTCTTCGATGATATTTGTTGGCAATCCATCGGTAGTCGTAAGAGGATTTAGCCAGTCGCTGGTCAGGTAAGACCAACGTCCAACGCCTCCATTAGTAGCAATATACATCACATCTGAATTTGCAGCAAATCCGTTGATGTAATTAGATGGCAAACCAGCAAGCAATCTTCCATTACCAAAAGTTCCAGTTGTTGTATCAAATATTTGCACTCCAGCAGAAGAACCAAAGTTACCTTGCAATCCAACAACTAAATCTGTACCAACGAGTTTTAAACCATCCATATTATTATGCAGTGCGCCACTCATTTGAGTTAAAATTCCAGTTAAGGTGTCAAGTTTCATCAACCCGCTTGGATATGTTGAGATGTAGAGATCTGTGCCGATTAGTTGAGTATCTTTGGCCCTTGAATTAGCAGGTAAAGTCCAACCAAATTGCCATTCAACATCTCCTGTTGATGTTTTTTCACCTTGTAGTATTCCAGCGCCAGTAGATTGTCCAAATCCAACATTCTCACCAATTGTTGTAATCCATAAATGAGTATTATTTCCAGTCATTGTAGTTACTTGACCGCTAACTAATCCAGGTAAATTATACATTGTTGTTTGACCATTAGGGCCCAATGTGTCTACATGACTATATCCAGAAGAACCACCAGCTTGCCCGATTAACCATTCAGTTCCAAGCCATTGGAATGAGGTCACAGAAGAGCCCCGTCCATTGAAATTAACTTGACTTGTACTCGCACCAGATGTAGTGATTACCGAGTAACCTCCGCCGATAACATTTGAGCCTTGTTGACCAAGGCCATGGCCCAATACAAGTTTTCCAGCAGCATAATCAATAGCATCCCACCAAATTCTGTCACTTGGTAAGTTGTGAGTTTGAGTTGTAATATCTGGAAGCCATTGTCCAGACGTGAAACTGTATTTTTTAATTGGTTCTTCATCAGAGTAAAAGGCGACGTACATCGTATCTGTTGATGTGTCACAAGCAACACCCGAAACCCTTCCTTCGCCAAGAGTAGCACGAGTGAATGTACCGGTAATAGTTGAAGTGGCTAAGTCTAATTGTTCAATTCCACCATTCGAATCATATATTCCAACATTGAGCACTCCTCCACATTCTGACATGGTAATAGGATATCCATTCAAGATTCCTCCTTGGCCTTGGGATTGGAACACATTCCAAGAAGTACCATTCCAATGAGATATTGCTCCACCTTGGAAACCACCCCAGCCCGAAGAACCATCTCCCCCACCAACAACAAGGTCAACTCCATTCGTCCACAATTCATAAATTTCAGAACCAGCATTATTTGGCAATCCATTGCCTTCTTCCCAAGTAGATGTCCAATTACCATTAGCAGGGTCGAATCTTGCAACACCATCCTCGGTTGCAAACAACACCTCTCCGTTGAATTCAATAATTTCTCTAATTGGGAACTCAAGACCATCACTACTATCCCATGAACCGATTAGAGTGTTGTTTTGAGCGTATAATTCTAATTTATTTTCACCCCACGATATCCACATTTCACCGTTAGATGCTTGATATGCAGTCACTCTATCGACTTGTCCAGCAGGCAGAATGTCTGTTCCCCAATCATCATTGAGAATATCCCATTGAGCAATTCCGCCCTTTCCATCATAGTAATCAGGCCATCCACTATTTGAGGCTACACTAACAAATAAGGTGTCTCCAACAATTCCCATGCCCCAAGCATCTCCTGAATTATCATTCAATTGAATTCCAGCATCTATGTTTGAAAGGCCGGTGAAGTTTGCCACATCAATACGATACACACTATTACTACTACTTCCTTGATGATAATACATAATGTTGTTATGAATTGTCATTTGGTATGGATCGCCATTACCTAGGTAAATAGAATTACTTTTCTCAATATCATAAGTTTCAGTTTCGTTGATTACATCGATTAGTTGGAAACCATCATCCCCGCCGACCCATAAATGATTAGGTCTAATATCGGCAACTAGGCCAGTAACATCTCCATTTCCATCATCTAGAATATTATTTTCTGTCCAAGTTGATAGCCATGCATTGTTGGGTATATCATAACGGGCAATTCCAATTCCGTTTAGTCCAACGTATGCTATGTCACCAATTACTTCAACAGGAGCATTATCTGTGTCTTCTCCTGCTTCCCAGGTGTCTTTTACTTCAAACGGATTGGTTGTTAATATTCCAACCCCTTGAGTCGTACCTCCATAAATTAACGAACCATCGGTTCCTACAGAGTATGTCGCCCAATCAGGCATCCCATCATATTGATTCATACAATCATCAATTGCAACAGTCGAGGTAGGGTATCTACAGACTCCTATATTTGTTCCAACATATATATCAGAGCCAAGTAAAGTGAAATCGAAGAATTGGCTTGGCTGCGTAGTCCAACTAGAACGATCTCCTTGGAAGTCTATTGCAGTACTTCCATCCCACTTTACCGCCCCTTGTTGGGTGCCGATGTAAAGGTTGGACCCATCAGAAATTAGAGCGTAAATATTGTCATTTGGCAAAATTTCAGTAGCAGATGAACCTCCTCCACCAGGATTATTACCGCCTGAAGATTCAGTCAATGGCATGAGTATTTCTCCCGTTGACAAGTCTTTTCTCACGACACCATAACCAGGTAAACCAAGATGTAGGATATTTCCAACTACAGCGATAGGTACGTTATTTGCATTATTTACGCCAGTTGAGCCCCACGGAGTTAAAAATGATTCATTGGCAATATCAAAGCGAACCAAGCCACTATCGTCGGTCGCCACGTATGCAACCTCGTCATATACTGCCATTCCATTCAAGCCAAAAGCATCGATTTCATAGGAATTAATTGGCGATACACCATTAATATCTATTATGGAGATTGATTCTGCTGAGAGTGTTATTAATCCGCTAGATGACATGGCAATTGCTTGGATTTCATCTTCGTCTAGGCCAGTGGTCGTGTCCCATGTTTGCAATATTGTTCCATTATCGTGCATTTTATGAGCGCCCGAATCCTCTCCCGCGATATAAATGTAAGTTCCGTCGGTGGATAATTGGTTGACACTATCTCCAATGAAAGTTGGCTCTAACCATCTTGATTGAGTAGTATCATATCTATTCATGAAGCCACCTGCTGCGATATAAATAACATCGTTAAGTTCCACTACAGCCTCCATATCAGCCGAAGTCGGGCCGCTGGCAATTAGCATATTTCCTGTTTGAAGTGGCGTATTTCCTGGAGTTAACTCGGCAAGTAATCCAAAACCATCACTTATCAGAATTTTATCACTAGAGGGCGAGCGAGGGCCAATATTAGGCCATGAAATTAAATCATCCCCAGCATCACCATTTAGTCCAAAGTCGGAAATTGAGTAGGTTTGTTGGAAAATTCCATTTCCAGTATTGTAGGTGTGAAGAGAATCCCCGCTTAAGATGTAAAGCATATTATTTGAGACTAAAACATCCCCTACATTGTCGCTAGTCAGCCAATTTGCTGAACTCCAAGTAGATAGCCAAAAACCAGCACTCCAGTCATATCTTGCCAACCCACTATCTTCAGAAGCCATCAAAAGTTGATTCCCAGATACTAAAAATTTGGTAACAGAATCGCTGTGTAAATTATTCGCAGTAGTCCATGCTGATAGAGCAGTATTCGCATTCATATCCCATCTAATTACACCTTCATTTTCAAAAGAGAAGTACAGAATGCCATTGACTTCTATGATATCTAGAGCCGCTCCATTATCTGATTTAATGAGGACATTATTCCAATGTATTCCATCAAAAACCGCAACTCTATCAAAATTAGAAGCATAAGGCGTTCCATCACTAGCAATGATAAATTGCTCGAATTGAACAAATTCTATGGTGTCAATGTCAAATACAGTTTCAGGAAGAGGTGCCAATTCAGAAGAATCGACAAGGGAGATAGCATGGAAAAAATCATCATCTGTCAAAATGTGAAGAGTTAGGTTTGCAGAGTCTATCTCGATATCGATAATTTTTCCATCAAACTCAATGATATCGATTATTTTTGGATCGTTATTGTAATCAATGATAAGCAGCGAATTAGTTACAGCAAGATACAATCTTCCATCAATAAAATGTACTGCAGAATCAGCAATTTCAATATCGACTGGCTCAAAAGATACTGCAGGGTCTACAGGTGCTAAAGCCTCTACAATCAACTCAGTAATTTCTGCGCCAGAGGGGAGGGTCCAAACAGCCCCTGCTTCGCTATTAGGAGAAAGTCTACCTGAGTGGGGATTTGCTCCATCGAAAGAATCGCTAGAGCCTAACATGCCCAAGCCAGACCAATCAAATAGATTGATTCCAATATCCGCAGCAGTGATTATCGGTTCTTCAATCATTAAATTATCACTACCATTGACTCGTATTTCCATAGTTAAGTTAGAAATCTCAGCACCAGGTGCAAAATTCAACCCCCAATTTGTACTTGCTTGCATTCCTGTAGTCGGGTTTGCTCCAACAGTATCCAATTGAACCCACCCAGTATCATTACTACCTTGTTTGGGCCAAATAACATCGTTAGCCGTTTCATGTGCCGAAACAGGAGATATAATCAGCATCGGGGACATTGAAGAAATCAGCATTAAGAACACCAAAAAAATAGACTTCTTGGAATTAGAAATCGTTAATTGGGCAATAGCCGAGGATTTCATCATTATTGTGCCGTTTCTTACACTATTTGAACGCGGCCCTAATTCGTGCGTTAATATATCATTGATATATACAAATAAATTCACGGCTTTGAGCCTTTGAAATAGGTCATATAATCAATTGTTTTCTATTCGATATACACCAAACACTCAAACATGATACGCGCCGCCACAGGAGTGGTGCTAGCATGGTAGAGGAAAAGCGTGAACGGCTTTTGAAAAAAGAATCGCTTGATTATCACGAATCCTTGCCCCATGGTAAAATAAAAGTCGTACCCACAAAACCTCATGCAACCGCCTACGAACTCAGTCTTGCATATTCTCCGGGAGTTGCATATCCGTGTTTGGAAATAGCAGAAAACCCCGAAACTGCTTATTTGTACACATCTAAAGCTAATTTGGTGGCTGTAATTTCTAATGGTACTGCGGTTTTGGGATTGGGAAACATTGGCCCGTTGGCCAGTAAACCGGTGATGGAAGGGAAAGGTTTGCTATTGAAAACATTCGCTGACATCGATGTATTTGATATTGAAGTTGACACTGAAGACCCAGAGGAATTTATCAGTACAGTAGTCAATATTTCCAAAACCTTTGGTGGAATAAATCTTGAAGATATCAAGGCCCCAGAATGTTTTGAAATCGAGCGAAGAATTTCTGAAGAGACCGACATCCCAGTGATGCACGATGACCAACACGGCACAGCCATTATTTCTGGTGCGGCATTACTTAACGCGGTTGAATTACAAGAAAAGAATTTGAAAGATATCAAAGTTGTAGTTGTTGGAGCAGGAGCATCAGCGATTGCGTGTGCTAATCACTATGTTGCCCTCGGGGTGACTTTGACTAATATTGTGATGGTCGATAGCAAAGGAATCGTAACTAAAAAGAGACTTGAGGCAGGAGAGTTAAACGAATTCAAAGAAGTATTTGCGCATGACCAAGAAGATGGTGATTTATCGTTTGCATTGAAAGGCGCTGATGTATTATTAGGGCTTTCAAAAGGCGGCTTGGTCACCAAAGAAATGGTTGCGAGCATGGCGGAAAAACCGATCATATTCGCTCTAGCAAATCCAACTCCAGAGATAATGCCTGAGGAAGTACTTGAGGTTCGCCAAGATGCTATAGTTGCAACAGGAAGGTCCGACTATCCCAATCAAGTCAACAACGTACTTGGTTTTCCTTACATCTTTAGAGGTGCATTAGATGTTAGAGCAACCAACATCACTCAGAACATGAAAATGGCTGCAACTTTATCTCTAGCACAATTGGCTAAAGAACCAGTTCCAGATTATATTTCAGCCGCGTATGATGGTGTCATGATGCAATTTGGACCCGAGTATATTATTCCCAAACCGTTTGATAGAAGAGTTTTGATTTGGGAAGCCTCGGCCGTAGCAAAAGCAGCTGTTGATGAAGGGGTTGCGCGAATAGACCCGGCAGATTTCTCATTAGAAACATATCGAGAAGCCTTGGAGGGGAGGCTTGGGCAATCCTATTCTATTATGCGTCATATTATCAATCAAGTTAGAAGACGAGGTAAGAGAATTGTGTTCCCCGAAGGAGATGATGAGAAGGTACTGAAAGCAGCCGCACAATTAGTCGAGCAGAAAATTTGCGTACCAATTCTTCTTGGCTCCAAAGAAAGGATTGATGAGATGGTTGAAGAATTGGGCCTTCATTTTGATTACCAGGTTTTTGACCCAAGGTATGACGAGCGTCGTAAATTGGTTTATGCTCCAGCACTTTTCAATCGTCGCCAAAGAAAAGGAATGACCTTAGAAGACGCAGAACGCTTACTCAAAAGCCGTCCATATTTTGCTAGTCAAATGGTTGCTTCAGGCGATGCAGACGGCTTTGTTGGTGGAATAAGCCGGAACTATGCAGATGTCCTTAGGCCTACAATTGAGGTAATTGGTTCAGATACTTCGGCTCATTGTGTTATAGGATGTTACATGGTGAATGTAAAGGGTCGAACAATATTCTTGGCAGACGCTACTGTAAACGTATATCCTGACAGCCCAACCCTTGCAGAGATTGCTGTGCAAACATCTAAGATTGCCCGCAGATTTGGTATTGAACCGAAAGTAGCAATGCTTTCATTCTCAAACTTTGGAAGTACAAGAGCACAACGTTCGGAGCGAATTGAAGATGCTATTTCTATGGCAAGAGAAATTGACCCGACGTTGAAAATAGATGGACCAATGCAAGCAGATACAGCATTAAATTCCTCAGTCCAATCCGATTATCCATTCATGAACTTTGAAGGTCCGGCAAATGTTTTGGTATTGCCAAACTTAGCAGCAGCAAATATCGCTTACAAATTATTGGAAGAGTTAGGTGGTGCTGAAATGACAGGACCGATTCTTGAAGGTATGGACAAACCAGTTCAATTAGTAGCAAGGCAAGATGGAGTTAGACATATCGTGAATATGGCTGCTATATGTGCTGCAGATGCAATTCGTCAAGATTCATATTGGGAAACTTTAGCTACTGACGAGAGGCTGTAATCGTTTCACCTTGTTCATACATCACAGTTGGCCTTTTTGGACGCCAGAAGGTGCCAGAAACAAAACCAGCACAAAGTCCTCCAAACAGTAAATTAGCCCACCCATCAATAGCATAAGTCCCCATTCCTCTAAGAATTGGTATGGCAAATGAGGGGATGACTCCTAAAACGACCGTCCAAAAAACTTCTACCTTGATATTGGATAGAACATCAGAATTGGGCGGAACACGAATAATATCTCCTTTGCGAATCGGAGAAATCACAAATCTAACGGTCACACCAATGTTGTCTCTATCCATTGGTATGCTTGAAATTGCTGTAATCTCTTTCTTCGAAGGATGGGTTTCAATAGCCGCTTTATGGTGCTGCATTGGCCCAAAACCATCAAATTTTCTCGGCCTTCCATCCATCATGGCGCCTCTGTGATTTGAAGAAGTTCCATCGGATAATAATTCACGAGACTTTGCCGTGGTAATTATTTTGTTTTTTTCCAAGGATAAGTACCATTCACCTTGGCTAGGACATCTTATTTCCCATTCTTTTTCACGGTCTAATTGTTCTAGGCTTTCGTTTAGTTGTTTGGATAGAAAACCGAGGAACCGATTCAGTTTTTCACCACTCCATAAATTAGAGTTTGTCTCAATATTGATCTTTTTTGAAATAGTCTCAATTTGTTTTTCAGTAATGGGGGCTTCCATTATGAAAAATTCAGGACATTTTACTTGATGACGAGGTCGCTGGCTTGCATAAATCCATCCACCTTTATTTTCACCAATGAAAACAGAGCCCGCTTCGACCTTTTGAAACTCCAAGCCTGCTAAGGTGAGTGATGCCACCCGAATCACTCCTGGATTTGACCCATCATCCGAGTGTACCAAGCCATTCCCGATTCATGGTCTTCTAACAATGAAAATTGAGGGAACGGCGATACCGACCTCATGTATCCAAATACCGAGAAATCAACTAGGTTTGGTGAATCGCCGCCAAAGAAATTCTTTCCGTTGTGTTCATCGGTAAATTCAGTTAGTAAGTCATGCCAAAGTTTCTTTGGAGTTCGGCCATCTTTCTTGACTCTTTTCTTGGCAATAATCCCCCACATGATAGGAAATCCAGCCCAAGCGTAAAGGCGCTTAGAAATAAATCCAAATTTTTCTATTTTCGAGATTCTAGTTGTAGTCCTAAATGCAGACATCAAGGTCCCATATAGTATGGGGACGGTTGCTTTGGAAACCTTGGTATCTGCCCATTCCATCCATTTATCATTACGTTCCGGTGATGAGATTGCTGCCAATTTACCATCATTGTAGTTTGCATCGATTAATGTGAGTAATGGTGTAGAATCGACATGGTATTTGCCGTTTTCATCAGTGAAGACCGGGACCTTGCCCCAATCGTCAGCAAATGAAACCGCTTTCTTAATTTTCAATCCATTTACTGGAATCAATTCAACATCCATTTTCAAGTATTCAATTAGCCCACGAACTTTCCAGCAGAACGGGCAGGAATACAAAAGGTGTAATGTGGGTTTTTGCCCCATAGAAGTTCCAAAATTGGGTAACACTTCAAACCTTGTCTTCGTTATCCGATACAGGTTTCCAACCCATCTTCCAAAAATCTAGGTCGTCTAGCCAGTTAATCCATTCCTTATCAGAGCAGGTTAACAGTCGGAATGCTCGGCTTTCTAAGCCGTCTTTATTGGCAGGAGAGAGGGTGCCCGAGTTGTAGCAATCATTCCATTCGATTTGCATTTGTCTGATTTGCCGTCGCGCCTCTTCAGGATTATCAAAGTTCATTTCACAAAGATTTCGTAAATCTGAAAGCCACATTCGACCGTCTTTGAGCAACGGGTCATTGAAGGTCTTTTTCTCAGACTTTTTCCAAAACTGCCACCAACTCATAAATCTCCCTAAATTCCATACTTCTTGAACTTGGCTAATCAAACGCGTCTAGTGTCTTAAAACCTAAACCTCCTAGCAATATCATGGGGCGAATAATTGTCCACCTACATGGCAAGCCAAAACAATCATCATATCCGGATTTAATCGAAATGTATGGTGAAAGACTCAAAGGTAGAAACATCAAGATTGAAATTCATTCAGATAAGGTTACTCCAAATGATTACCAAAGCAAATTAATGCAGAATAAATTTGTTTTTTTCCTTGATGAATTAGGCCCAGAATATACTTCTGTTAGACTTTCAAAAATGGTTTCTGACTGGGGATTAAATTCAGAGGATGCACATTTGGCTATAGGACCGGTTGATGGCTGGCAAAACAAAGAACATTTGACCAATAAGAATACTATCAGACTATCAAAAATGACATTGCCACACGAATTAGCCGCAGTCTTACTCCTTGAACAATTATACCGGGCAACCGAGATAATTAAGGGGACAATGTATCACAGAGAATGAGCAAATACTCAAAAATGCCGGGCAAGTCGCCCAATTAGGGAGCGAGATGTTTTTCGAAGAATCATCAACTCGTTGGATTTTAATTCTGTTTGAATTTATCATTGGCTTGATTCTTTACTTTGGATCAAAAAGTCAGCCATTTCCAACACCCTCTAAAAGAGTGGGTATACTACTTTTGATGATTGCATCCCTCCTTCTCATTGGACAATCTGCACCAAGGCCAGCCACTGTCAACGGACACTTAATTTTCCTATCAGCAATCGGCGCGTTAGGTTTGATCTTTGGAGTTCATCACATGCTTAAAACAAGGCGCGAAGTCCTAGTTGCACCAATGTCAGGTTTCCTTTTTTCTGTAGGCGTTGGAGGGTTAATGATGCAGACTTGGGACACTCTAAACACAATGGAACAATGGTCAGGATTCCTCGCACTTTTGGTACTTTCCGGCGGCCAAGTATGGTTGGTTTTTAGAGGATTATTGATTGGGAGATTACCTCTTGCTTGGAGCCAAGCTGGTATGGTAGCGTTAAACAGGGGCCAGATTTCAGGACCTCACGGTGCTTTATCTTGCTTTGAAAAGGCGTGGGACGTGGACGAGGAACATCTCAATCCTATGGCTTATGTAGCGCTTCATCGGATAAATGAATTCTTAGGTAATCATAAAGAAGTTGAAAAATGGAATGAAGCACTTATTGATTCAGGTGGCGAAGAAGCAGTGGCAAAGGAATGGGTCGAAGCGATAGAAAATAGCATCTCATCGATAAACGCCAATTAATACACATTATTACCCGATTATTGCTGCTTAACAGCACTAAATTTCCTTAATTCGGGGATTTCACCCATTTTTACGCACATTAATACAAAGCAATTAATAAGTTAAAAAACCAATTAATATCATGGGCAGGGATAGTAATAACAGCAGAAGTAAGAAATTGACTAATTTTGGTTGGTTTGTATTCATAGTTTGGTTTTGTTCAAATTTACTATCTCAATTAGCCTATATTAGCGCATATGGCTTACCCTATGATGGTATTTCGATGTTGCAATCGCTGGGCCCCATTTACTACTTTGCAATATTTATTGAAGTAATGATGTGGCTTTTCCTTGGGGGTTTTGTCGGCAAGAAAGTTCTAAGCAAATTCAACAATGTCCCTATCAATTCGGTATAATCGGAAAATTTACGGCAATAATAAAAACACCGTTTTTATTGGCCAACAAGCGATGAGTTCAAGACCCGTCCCGTCCAAACAAGACTGTGACAGATGAAAGTAACGCACCAATTTTTTCTGGACGACCAATGGAAATTGGCATGTTAGAGGATAGTGAAGAAAGAGTACAAGTATTACCACATAATGCACATTTAGTGACCATCGAACAAGCTAGAGAAAGTTTACCAGAGGCAATGGAATTGTTGATCGAATTACAAGTCATGAATGATTATGCACACGATTTGACAGAAGAAATAGAAATTTTATTGGAAGATTTAGAGCCGGAAGATGAACATGTTATTGAAGTTGCAGATGCTCTTGCATCAACGATTAGAAATTGGCAAAAAATTTCTTCTAAGTTGTCATTGACAGGCGCAAGGGTTGCATCACTTGACCCTGGAAGGCTTGAATGGTATGGGGTTGTTGACGGAGACATTGCCTTGTATTCTTGGTGCTTTGGTGAAGAGGACATAGAATGGTATCATCACACCGATACAACATATCTCACCCGCAAACCACTCATAGAAGCATAACCTGGCATTAATTACTCGGAGTGACTAATTTGGTTCGAATTACTCGTGTTTATACTGGAACTGGCGATGATGGAACGTCTTCCTTCGTAGATGGTTCTAGACATAAGAAATCTCATTTAAGGTTTGAAGTAGTTGGTACATGTGATGAGTTAAATGCCACACTGGGATTGATTCTAATGGAATGCAATAGACTTCAAGACCATGACGATGGCGGCCAAAGTAGCAGTGTTAAAAGAGTTAAGCGTGTAGTTAACTTAGCCTTATCTCGAATTCAAAATGAACTATTTGACCTGGGTGCTGAATTAGCATGTTTGCTAAATGAGTTGCCAGAGAATATGGAACTGATAAGCGAGGTACAATCCGAACTACTGCTCAAGGAAATGGACGCATGGCAAGAGCACATAGAGCCACTACGCAATTTCATTCTACCTTCTGGGCAAGGGCCCGAAGCGGTCATTCACCTTTCAAGAACAGTTACTAGGAGACTTGAACGTTCAATCGTTAGGTTGATGGAAAGTGAAGGAGAAGATTCTGTACGTAAATTGGTAGTAATATATGTTAACAGACTTTCAGATTGGCTCTTTGTATTAGGGAGATGGGTGAGTTTTATCTTGGGTAATAATGAAATTATTTGGCAGCCATTAGCAAATAGGGAACAAGCAGAAGGCGTAGCCGATTTGATTCAGAAGATAAATTCTAACGACAATGAATTTTCAATGATTGACTAATCCAAACCCGCATTTTGCATGAAATCATGTGCCGAGGTAATTACTCCTTTTGTCTCTTCATGAGTCGCTAATTCAATAGCCTGCATCCAATCGAGCCACATATAACCACGATGTTCTTTTGAAAGAGAAATAGAAATTTTTTCCGTGGTCGCTAAGTGCCAATATACTTGTTTATGACGAACTTTGCCCTTATGTTTGAAATCGTATTTTGTGCGATACTCGAATCCATCAACAAATTCAAAATCACTTATCCCGGTTTCTTCATTTAATTCCCGTCTAGCAGTCTCAAAGTTATCTGAGTCTGTAACCTCAACATGCCCTTTTGGTAAGTCCCAGTGTCCTTGTGGGTATTGTAAAAGTAGTACAGTTCCTAAATTCACTAGGACAACTCCACAAGATGTCTCCATGTACTACTCCAACCCGTTGATAGCCATGTGTGTTTTCCCTATATAGTCGAGAAACTACTTGGCCTAAATCCATTAGGACTGGACATGATGGACGAAACCAATATCCCCTCATTCGACCGGATAATTGCAGATTCAGACCTCGATGGTCTTTGTGCAGCCGCAATTCTAAAATCGTACAATCCCAATGCTAAAGTGATTTTTTCACATGCTGCATTAGTTCGCTCAGGAAAAATAGATGATTTAATCACACCTTCGACTGCGATGGTGGATTTGCCTTTTCATCCAAACTGTGGCTGGTATTTAGATCATCACCAAACCAATCGCCCAACCAACGAGGAAGAGAAGGATTTTCTCGAGTCTGGCGGGATTTGCAACTGGGAGGCTGCCCCTTCTGCTGCTAGAGTAGCATACGACCTCCTTTCACAAACGATTGATTTATCTCATTTAGAGGAAATTATGCCAGTGGTTGATGCTTTAGATTCAGGCAAAATTTCGCTTGAAGAATTTCTTGCCGACAGTCCAATACTACAATTGTCACGAACATTATCATTAAGGGAAGAAAAATATATGCAAGAGGTTTTGAAATTATTTGCTTCCAAAAAATCAATTTTGGAAATTCTTTCTGATGGACTGGTATCTAAACATATTAACAAGGTCGCAAATGAGAGAAAAGAGATTGAAGATTATATTTCAAAGAATACAAAAATCATAGATAGATTAGCAGTATGCAGATTAGAAGATTCAGGGTTCCATTCCAACGGCTACCTTGTCACTGCATGGGCGGGAGATAAAGCCGATGCTTGCTGCATTATACATGGCAACCACGACGGGTCTTTGGAGAGCCCAAGTAGGCCACCATTATCTGCTAGTTTCTATGCTAATTCATTTCTAGAGAATGGCCAAGACCGTTATGATTTATCGAGAATGGCTACTGCTTTGGACCCTTCAGGGGGTGGACATGTTAATGCGTGTGGATGTAGGATTCAACAACCAGGCATCCAATCAAACCTTAGACACTGGTTAGATATGTGGGCTAACCGCGAAACAGTATTGGCCTTAACTAAGGACTGAAAATAAGTATAAAAATCCTAAAAACGCATGAATTACTGCTATTATTATTATGAAATCAGCGGCTCTTCCGTGTTTCAGTTTAAGATGGGTAAACTTTTCACCAGCGATTCTTGCTGATTTGGTTTGCTTTCCTAATTTGGCCAATACTAGTAACAAAGCAAATCCAAGAGGCCCCATGAAGCCATGCAAATTTGTAGGCCAAATTTCCGAGAAAACATCACCATTTCTTTGCCAACCAGCAATTGCCCGTCCCGCAAAAGCGACCAAAATTACGATGAAAGTAGCCCAAACTAATCGGTTACCCATTTTTTCATGCCGTGCCAAAACTTCCTTTCTCTTTTGACCGCTTAGTAAAGTGCTTTTTTTGCGCCAGGAATACTGCCACCAAATCCAAAAAAGCAACCCACAGGCAAGCACAGGGTGAGCGAGCAAGGCTAGATTTCTTACTAAATCCAAAGTTTCACCATTTGCCTCCAGAGGTTAATCCTAAATTATTGTAATAGTCAGAAATTTAGTTTTTGAGTAATATATTCCAGTCGTTTTGCCGGTGGGTTGAAGTCCGAGAGTCCACGCGTTCAAATTACCCGGGTGATATCACTGCAACTAGAGCACATGGCAAAATGTTTGGAAGTCGCTTTCAAAGTGAAAATGCCAAAGGCCCAGCGCCGTAGAGTTGTTGCTAAAACAGCAGACTGGGAATTACTCGAGAAACCTTGGAAAAGTTTAGTCTATGTCGCAATGGAAGAGATAGAACCTCCAAGCGATGATGAGGATAAACCATCTATGTCCCGCCAACACAGGGGAAGTAGAAGAAGAACTCGTGGAGGGGGTGTACAAACTCCTCTTGACTGGCTTCCATCTCTTGAAGAAATAGTATTAGATACAGATTATTCTGAAGTTTTCCGCCTAGCCGTTATACTGATTAACAAGCAACTGAAAAAAGATGACTGGAAAGATGAATATAATTCGAATGAGCAAAGTCTTCGCGATTATTGCTTGGAAAACGGAGTTAGTGCAACTTGGCATAAATTAGCAAATCAAACATCTTTATTAGGGCAATTTTTAGCATTCCCAATTTCAAAGAAGAAACAGAAAAAATCTAGTAAAAAGACCGATATTTCAAAGGCTAGAATTAACATTAATGATCCAAAGAAGGTATTAGAACTGTTAGATGAATTAAGCCCGCTATGCGAAGATGCTGAAACACAAGTCGCCTTACAGAAGGTCATTTCACAGATTAAATCGAAGAGAACCGTCGCTCCTTCAAAGCAACTTTTGGAACTCAAAGGAGGCGCCTCTATAATTTCGGTACTACTTACATTAACCTCTGGGAAAGACAGTGCTAAAGCGATAAAAGAGTTGACTAAAGCAGACACTGAATTAGCATCCGAATTTGCAGACCTGTCGAGTTTAATGAATGGTGAAATTAAAGATTGGAAGGCTAGTATTACAGTTAATTCGGATAATGGTTTATCTAACTTAAGGAGATATTTGGCATGGCAACTCACGCCGCTTGAAGAAGCAACTAAATTGTCTTCAAAGGAATTATCTGAAGGCATTGAATTGTTGAAAGATCACTCTGAAAATAATTCAAAGATAGAACAATTAACCTGGATTTACTTATCAGCATTGAATGGCGAAGGCTCTACAGAAGAGGCAAAGCAGTTACTTCTAGGACAAACCCTCGACCAAAATGCAGATTTAACTGAATTAATGCCGGTGATAAGTAGTATTAATTCACCCGAGATTTATGAGTGGTTAGAACATCAAATTCCCAATCTTGACGAAGCTAGCCTCATTGAGATAATCAAAGTTCAAGACCTTTCAAACACAATCTTGAAACTTGCACTGAATAGATTACAAGACCAAAATAGCGAGGTTTGGGAAGAGGTTGTAGGGTATGCAGTGGAAATATATTCACAAACCTTAGAGTTAAATCGCTTGGCCAAAATATTTTCTACTAATCCGGTACTTGTTTTGGCACATCCATATGAAGCATTACTCGTATACCACTTAATTGCAGCAAATGGGAACTCGGGATTATTAGCAACTGCTGAGGATGCAAGGTCCAAAGGATTGACATCTATCCATGGAACAAATCCGCCAGAATACCTGTCTTCTACAAGTCATTCCTTACTTTTGATGATGGAGGGAAGTAGTGTTGATGAAGAGAGTTTTACGATTCTAGATAAGCGCGGGTATCAGGCCCTTAAAAGTGCTAGGAATTCCTTGAAAGAGGGAGGTAATGGCACGATTTCGCCCACAAATCTCGACCATCTTATTTCCAGTGTTGAGCAAAGTGATTTAGATGAATTAGAATCGAGATTATTTTCGGTTTTAATCTCAACTTTAAAACTGAATTATGTAAGACAGACCCTCCAACATGGTATAAGGAGTAAAGAGAATGTTGAGATTTTGAGTAAACTTGTCGAAGGTGATAATATCCCATCAAGAGTAATTAATTCAGTTAGCCAACTTATTTTTGAACACGATATTGGCTTGCCATCTCTTGTTTCGTGGTATCAAGATAATGACCCACTTTCTCCTTGGCATACTGTTTCAAGAGCAGCAGTTTCCGCCGAAAATAATGACGAGATTAACGCTGCTAGAGATTATAGACGTGCTGCTGAACACAAAGAGTTTGATTTTGAACATTCGTTGATACTTTATCGAAAGGCTTTGATTCATTTGGCTCACGCAGGCCAGTGGAGTGAAGCGGTAAATCTTCTAGAACAACAACCTGCTTTGAAAACAGCAATTACACAAAGATTTCAACTATACCTCAATGTTTCTTATACAGCCAATAACCAAAGCACAGAAAAAGCAACCCACATGCTCAAGAATTTTGTAAGAAGAACTAGAGTTGTACAAGAAGAGAACGAAGCAGGTGAAATGATAGAAAAAGAGCGAGTATATTTTGCAGAAGATGAACTTGACGTCTTACGCAGTTATCCATTTGAGCATCGAAGAACATTACCCCATGATCCATTTTCCGGCAGAGTGACAGCAGCAATAACCACAGTTCGAAAGAGTAGGAGGCATCGTAAATCATATGATATGCAGTTTATGACAATCATGCAACAAAGTTCTCCTTTACCAATCGAAGTATATGATTTAGCAAAGGAGGCTGCTGAAAGTAACCCAGTTGAAGGTTTGATGTTTTTCGAACGAGCACAAAATTCAGGCAAGTTTTCGCTTCGCGATTCTAAGACATTAGCGGACACAGAAACTAGTTTATTTGCTAAATATAAATTCCAAATAACCAATTCTTCTCGAAGATATCTCAAACACCTTTCTTTACCTCCATTGGTAATTGTTGATACGAATATCTTAATCGATGCACTGGTTGAGAAAATTTCATCACAACTTGAATTGGCTAGTGAAACCAGTCTTGACCTATCCGAGCAAAATTCATTCCATAAAGTATTAATCAGTCGGACTCGAGATGGAAAAATAAGTACTTGGCTACCTCAAATTGTTAAACAGGAATTGCAACAAATCGGAAAAGGAGCATCTAAATTACGTGATAAATTCAAGAACTCTCTAGTTAGGCCAGAAATCCTTGACAATGTTTTGAAGCAGGATAATCTCCAAAAATTAATCGAAGAGGTAATTGAAGACTTTAATCAGTGGAAACCTCTCGACATCCGCTTAGAAGAAGATTCCGATAGTGCAATAAATAAACAACAAATCAAAGAATTCTTACAAGATTATCATGATATTTATGATGAATTAAGTGCTATGAAGAAGGCACATGGCGGCAAGCAAAAAAGAACAAAGATCGATGGTAAAGCAATTTATCCTGAAGCACCAGACAGAGTAATTATGACTATTGCAATACATCTTGCCAATCAATGTTTAGAAGGCCTTGGGACTGTTTTAATTGCGACAAGAGATGGTGACTTCACACTTACTGCAAGAGCATTTGAAGAGCGTTTCGGCTTCGGTGTTGTAAAGAATAGTAGAATGTTGAATGCATGGCTAGAAATTTAGATTTTGGCCCATGAACTAACAAATCTTGGAGTTTCTGGCGATTCAGGTTTTGTAAATAGTTCAAAATCTATTTTTTCCAATTCATGAAATTGCCCGTCCAGCCAACTTTCCTTGAGAGGCCATGGCGGAGGCTCCATTTCTAATTCTTGACCATCATCAAGCCTTCCGATACAAAGTAGATGCCCGCCTTGATTGAGTAATTTGGGCAGCATAGAAGCACCGGATTCTCGAATTCCCCCATCTGGTATTGCTTGAAGAATATGTATTTCAACAACCAAATCAAATTTTCCCATCCAATCATTAGGAGGATTTAGCAAATCAGCAACTTGCCAATCAACATTTGACTTTGGAAATCGTTCTCTGCACCAATTTATGCAGGCTGATGAAATATCGAAAGCCGTGACTTCCCATCCCAATTTTTCTAGGCCAATAGCATCATCACCAAGGCCACAACCAACAATTAGCACCTTTCCGTTTATGTTGTGTTTTTCAAGCCATCTTAGCATAACTGGATTTGCTTCGAGAGTAGCCCAAGGAATCAGCATAGAGTTTCTTTCAGCCCTTGAATAGAGTTCTTCAAACCAACCTAAAGGTTGTTCGTCATCAGCCACATTCTTGGATAGTGAAATTAGTTTCTCTCTAATTTCTACTATGTCTTCATCCATTCAATCATCTCACATGTGTGAAATCATAGCATCGCCAAATTCACTACATGACATTAGGATTGCATCACCCATTAATCTCTCGAAATCATAGGTTACAGTCTTGGCTGAAATAGCACCTTCCATGCCTTTTACAATTAGGTCAGCAGCGTCATTCCACCCCATGTGTCTTAGCATCATTTCAGCACTAAGGATTAAACTCCCAGGGTTTACTTTGTTTTGACCAGCATACTTAGGAGCAGTACCATGAGTTGCTTCAAATATTGCAATACCAGTATCATAATTGATATTTGCACCAGGGGCAATACCAATTCCACCTACCTGTGCAGCTAATGCATCAGAGATGTAATCGCCATTTAGATTCATAGTAGTGAGCACAGAATACTCAGCAGGCCTGGTTATTATTTGCTGAAGCATAGCATCTGCAATAACATCTTTAATCACAATTTGATTACCAGTGTTTGGATTTTTCATAGTGCACCATGGACCACCATCTAATTCAATCGCATCAAATTCATCTTTAGCCAATTGATAGCCCCAGTCTCTAAAGCCACCTTCTGTAAATTTCATGATATTTCCTTTGTGAACAATTGTCACAGAAGGTTTGTCGTTTTCGATTGCATATTGAAGGGCCGCTCTAACAATTCTAGCAGTCCCCTCTTGAGAGATTGGTTTAATTCCAATTCCAGATGTATTTGGGAAGCGAATTTTTTCTACCCCCATTTCATCTTGAAGAAATTTAATGACCTTTGCCACTTCTTTAGAACCTGCTTCCCATTCAATTCCAGCGTATACATCTTCACTGTTCTCTCTAAAGATGATCATATCAACATCTCCTGGTGATTTCACAGGTGAAGGTGTACCATCATACCATCGAACAGGTCTAACACAAGCATAGAGGTCTAATTTTTGACGTAGTGCAACGTTTAGGGAACGAATTCCTCCGCCGACAGGAGTAGTAAGAGGGCCTTTGATAGAAACCAATCCACTCCTCATGGCTTCAAGAGTTTCTTCAGGTAACCATTCTCCAGTTGCATTAAATGCCTTTTCACCAGCAAGAACTTCATTCCATAGAATCTTTTTCTGTCCTTGATACGCCATTTCAACAGCAGAATCGACCACTTTAATCATTACAGGGGTAATATCTACTCCAATTCCATCACCTTCAATATAGTGAATTATTGGGTTATTTGGTATGTTTAATACTCCATTTTCCATTGTAATACTGCTTTCAGACATGGCAATCGGTTTAGCCGACAGGCATTTACTTCAAGAATCAACCGCCCATGCGATGTATATGTACGGACGTGTTGATTGGCTTGGTGATTACTTAGTAGAGTGCAGTAATGCGAATGGCCAAAAAGTTACCATTGATTGGGAAAACGGGCCATCGCCAGTTCAACTAACACTGCAAATGATGGGGGCTTGCGCTCTTGCAGATGTTGTTGAAGGATTGAAGCAGAGAGATTTTGATAAAGTTTGGATTGAGATGGAAAGTGAAAGGGCCGAGTCGGCTCCTAGGGTATTCACATCGATACACATGGTGTATCATATTCGAGGAGATGTTCCAAGGAAACTCGTTGAGAGAATCGTGGAAAAGAGCCACGAAAAATATTGTACTGTCTCCAATATGCTAAAGCATACGGCAGAAATAACCTCAAGCGTTGAAATTCATTCCAATTCTAGTTGAATTTAATACATTCATTGCCTGTACAAGAAGGTCCCTAAGTACATTGTACAAAGGAATCCAAATTTCTGGTATTGACGAAGGGGGATTATTTGGTTTAACACCATCTTGGGTAGATTGCACAGATGCGAAAGGCCTCACAGCAACAGACCCACCCATATCGATTATTAGTGAAAGTTGGTATGCATCTTGGTCTTTGATGACTTTTGCTGATTGTATATCTGCGCGAGCTTGTGCTGGTAATTCAGACAGCCATTCTTCTCCACGATTTTCACGCTGTTTCAATTCTTGCTTGACAAGAACTTCCAGTAATTCTGCGATTGTTTCTTCAGAAATTGCTGGCATGGATTGTATAATTTCTTTTTCCTCTTCCAGACCGCTTTCAAAAACAAACGCATTCTCTGGTTGCGGCTCTAGCACCTGATGGTCTTCATTGAAGGCTGCAAGCAAATCCATATGAGGTGAATTATCGGGAGTCAATTGTCTTGCAGTTATGCTATTTTGCTGAGCATTAACAACTCCTAGTACAGCAAACATATCTATTTCTTCCTCATCATTTTCTATAACTTCCGGAGCACTAAAAAAGTCCATATTTCCTCAACCTTGATTATATCGTCGCGTTTCATTATACTTGAATGCATGTTCTAATCTTTCACTAATTGCATCATGAAAGTTTGATAAACTAATACTTGGGTAACCCTCAAAGAGAACCCAATAGTGCGAATGTTGAGTAGGATGCAAGTTTCACCTAAACGAATCTTACATTTAGTGATAGTATTGGCATTTTTATTGATAATTCCAGCAACACAAAGTTACCCCAATGGAGTTGGTGAAGTCGCCAATAATGGTTGTATTTGTCACGGGGTAATACAAGATTCGACAGATATAATTGTAGAGGGTCTACCCGAAAAATTCGAATCCAATACTTCGTATAGCGGAGTAATAAGAATTAGTAATGAAGAGCATAATTTGTCTAATAACTCTATTAGCGGAGGTTTTAGAATGCTTTCTTCACATGGAGAATTAGTGTTTGAAGACATAGCACAAACTCAGATATTAGATGAGGGATGGACTCACACTGAAGAGGGAAATAAATTTCGAGAGTGGAACTTTACTTGGACTTCTCCGATGGATAATACAAGTTATGTCGAATTCAAAATTTATGGTAATGCTGTGGATGGTAACGGAAATTCATACGGCGATGCATGGAACTCTCTCACTCTCAAGGTGCCTGGAGTCCAAAATTTTGACGATTTAAATACCGAAAGTTCTCTTTATGAATTTGAATTTTATGAGAAAGCAATTCTTGCAATAGTTAGTTTAGCAATTATTATTTTAGCCTATAGGGCTATAAAATAGTCTTAATTTACAAACTCGATACTCTTATTTCGAAGAGCACGTAACTGTCGATTCTCACTTGAACCGTGAATTTGCTCACTCTTGACACCAGTCAAAACTAGCATAACACGAATTTCATCACCTAATGATTCATCAACAGCAGCGCCCCAAATTATCTTGGCATGCGGGGATACTTGTTCTTGAATTATTTGAGCACACTTTTCAGCTTCACCCAAAGTCAAAGATGCACCTCCTACGACATTGATAAGAGCACCTCTTGCATCAGTTGTATCCAATTCTAATAATGGAGAGTGTAGGGCCTCAAGTGTTGCTTCTTCAGCACGGTTAGCACTCTTAGAGGCGCCCAGACCAATCATAGCAACCCCACTTCCAGATTTGATAACAGCTTTAAGATCTTCAAAGTCAAGGTTTACCATTCCATCGGTAGTTAACAATTCAGTAACTCCTGTAATCGAACGTACAAGTAATTCATCACCTACACGGAATGCACTAGCAATTGGCAAGTCCTTAACTCCTTCAATTTCTAGCAGCCTTTCATTTGGAATTACTAGTATAGTATCACAATGTTCACGCAATCTTTCTAATCCCCATTCCGCATTTTGCTTACGTAGTGAACCCTCTGACTTGAATGGATAAGTTACTACTGCAATTGTCATAGCCCCTTGCTGTTTTGCAAGCCGTGCAATATGCCCTGCAGCACCTGTTCCTGAGCCACCTCCCATACCTGCTGTAATAATTGCTAATTGAGTATCATTAGTTATTCGACGCAGAACCATTTCTGATTCTAGAGCGGCAGCTTCTCCCTTGGTTGGGTCGCCACCAGCACCTCTTCCTCTTGCAGTTCTACCAATCAAAACTTTTTCTTCAATTGGAGACATTAGCAAGGCTTGTGCATCAGTATTAATCGCATATCCAGTAACATAACTATTCTCGAATAATCCTTCTTCATGAAGTCGATTGATTGCATTACACCCTGCTCCTCCAGCACCATATACTCTAATTCGGGGCTGTAAAGATTCTAGAAGTGCACGCAACTCCTCTTCACTTCCTTGGCCAGGAGGCAATTCATTTGGAGAAATCTTAGATTGCTCCTCATCACTTAGTTCAAGAACACGTTCGATTAGATGACGCATACAGGTTATCCTGCATCAAGTGTCTTTGAATATACCGACTGATTTTACCCTTTAGGGGCGTGTTTGTAGAGTGAAGAGGATTTTCCGTCATTAATCACGTAGACCTTCTTGTGTGACATTGTATACACATTCACCATCAGGAAGGTTTGGAGAATCAACTAGTCTTGCAATTCTTCGCCCAGCCTTGGCCTTACGAAGATAAAGCCTGAAAGTACTAGCGTGAGCCAAAACGTGGCCACCGATTGGTTTTGTAGGATCTCCCCACATAGCATCAGGCTTGGAATGTACCTGATTGGTTACAAGAACTAGAGCGTTATTAATGTCTGCGAGTTGCTTCAATTCCTTGAGGTGTTTATTCAGTTTCTGTTGTCTGTTAGCTAACATTCCACGACCAATATATTCTGCACGGAAATGGCTTGTTAGTGAATCGACAATTATCATTTTCACATCAAGACCTTTGCTCATTCTTTTAATTTCATCAACCAGTAACATTTGATGCGCGGAGTTATACGCTCTAGCCACATGAATTCTAGCCAAGACCAAATCAGGATCTAGGTCTAGTCCACGTGCCATTTGAGTAATTCTTTCAGGTCTGAAAGTGTCTTCAGTGTCAATGTAAAAGACATCACCATCTAGCCCGCCGGACTTTAGGGGTAATGTACAATTAACTGCAAGTTGATGACCAATTTGTGTTTTTCCACTGCCAAAAGCACCGTAAACTTCTACCAGGGCTTGAGTTTCAAATCCGCCGCCTAATAGGTCATCTATCGATTGAACCTTAGATGATAATTTTTGCACTTCTCTTCTTCTTTCTAATAGCGCGCCACCAGAAACGAAGCCACCAATATTCGCCATCTTTTTTGATGCTGCAATAATCTTACTTGCTACTGCTTCACCAATTTCAGCTTGGTCTGCTAAATCAGCAGGAGACATTACTGCAAGCGCCAATAATTCATCAAAACCCGCTTCGCGTAACTTTTCTGCAGTTGCTGGCCCAACACCAGGTAGATCTTCGATTCCCGGCTCCGGGCCCTCCTCATCTTGTGGCATCACTACCACCGTCTCCTCTTGAGGGTCTTGATTCTTTTCAACTTCAATCTTAACTTTTTTCTTTGCTTTACCTGCCATAATACATCACTTCAACCTGTACTGGTAAGCCTAGAGTATATCAAGAAACCATGCAGGCCTCTTTGATATAATTCAAGATTAATGCATGTATGTAGAACTGAAAACGGCACACTATGGCGTATTTTTCACTTTAATTTCAGATTAACCCAAACTGAAAGTGAATTCACTCTTCTGGGTTTTGAGTTGTTGGCATAGGATTTGGAGAACTTTCATCTGCACTATATTTGATTGAAACAGTATGATTGATGTTTACTTGTTCATTGTTATGGTTAAGTTCGACGTCCAGTTTCCAAGTTTCAGCAGATGGCCCGATTTCATTATGAAGCCAATTTGCATCTTGGCCATCGCCGAGTTGTTCAGGTGGTGATTCCCTTGTCACATTACTGCTTGTCAATTTCCATGTCACTGTTACCGGCCCTCCTCCGCCAAATGGCCCACCACCGAGGTTTTCAGGGTTTTCAACATTGGAGTCGATTTCAATTTGACTTGGAGAATTACATTCACAATCAGGAGTAGTATCAATATTCATGGTATTTGGATTACTAGTTTGACTTTGGCCCCACTGTGTTGTTTTATCGATTCGAATTGTCAGTGTCATCATTTCATCATTACCAGCATCATCCAGTGCGCCTAATGTGGCTGTAAATAAGCCATGAGTGACATAGTTGTAGGTTATTTCTCCAGTTTCGTTAGCATCTACTTCAGTTCTTGTACTTCCATCACCAGATTCGAAATAAAATGTCGTAACTTCTCCAGCATCAGACTTAGTAAAGGCATAGTTGAAAGTTAATTCCACTCCATTAAAAGATACTTGGTTGCCATTTTGAATATTTTCTTGAATAGTTCCAAAGGTTGTATCATAGTAGACAATTAAATCGATTTCACTTTGCTCCTCTGAGTCATCATCATCTCCAAAACAACCCGAAAGGCTTGCAGAAAATATGACGAAGAACATCATCAAAGCGAGTAAATGTCGTCGCATGTACTAATGTAGAAGGCGCTTGTTGATAAGTAAATTCCATTTTTCTCTTACTTTCTACTTATTTTTGTCTTTTTTGATGTTAGGCGGTATGCAAATCAATCGGTGCATTGAAAATGGGGAAGGTCGGCCGTTGAGATAACGAGGTGGGGTAGTCTGGATATCCCGTCGGGCTCATAACCCGGAGATCGATGGTTCAAATCCATCCCTCGTTACCAATCTAAACATACTCGTGATAGTCGTACTTAGGCTTCAGTGAATCAAGTGCAGTTTGCAATCTTGCATTAGCAGCCGCCTCTCCTCGTTCAATCGCGCCAATTTCTTGAAGGATTTTTTCCGATAATTGTTTTGCTTCAGGAAAACCGTTCTCAGCAATATAATTCAAAGCATGGCTAATTTCATGTGCAGGGGCAGCGGGAAGGTCGATTGGTTGAAGAACATAATTTCCATTGCTTCTAATTACTGGACCAGCAGAAATAGTGCAATTTAGTAGCCTTTTGAGTATTTTTTTATCATCGTTAAAATGTTTGAATGCTTCTAGGGCCACAGCGACATTACCCGGCGAATTACGTTCACATTTCAAGTAATATTTTTTCGCGGCTCGCTTTTTATTAGTTGCCGCAAAGACATTCGCACATCTTCTATAATCTTCGTAAATCGGCCTCATCATATCCAAAGACATAGTCCCGCTAGACTTAACTTTCGAGGCTAATTTTTTACGTTCCCGAAGAAGAGTTTTTGCCGAAGCGATTGCCTTTGATGCTTTATTTCTAACCAAAAGCACATCGCATAATATTCGAAGACCTTTGACTAACATCACTTGGGAATTTAAATCTCTTTTTTTCTTTGAAAGAAACATATCGCTGAACTGAGTAGCCATAACCTCAGCCATCTCTAAGCGTCCATCTTTGATGTAACTCTCTAGTTGCAGGAGTGTTTGGTTAGGGTCACTCATTCCAAACATAATGAACAAACAATGCAAAACGGCATTACCTTTGATGCCTTCTATGATTGGAGCAATTGCTATAATTTATATTTCCAATCCAATATTTGTTTAATCAATGACTTTGAGGCATGTGCATGCAGGAAAACTTGTGTATTGCAATTTCAGGCACTCCAGGGTGTGGAAAAACATCATTGTCTAAATTGTTTGAGGAAACTAACATTTCAGTTTATTCAGTCAAAGAATTAGCCGAGCAATACGAATGTATTGGGGAGATAGACCAATTTGATGGAGCTCAAGAAATTGATATCCACCGACTGGCAGATGAATGGGAAAACGAAGATTCCGGATTGGTTGTTATAGATGGCCACTTATCACATTTTCTTGATGTTGATGCTGTGATTCTGTTAAGATGCAATCCTGCTGATTTGGAAAACAGATTAACAGCGAGAGGATACTCAGAACAAAAGGTCAAGTCAAATAGTGAATGGGAATTAATAGCAGGAAATTGGTCTGAATTATTGGAATTCGAAATAGAGTTGCCAATAATGGAATTGGACACAACTTCACAAAGCCCTGAAGAATTATTCAGTTTAGTCAATAGTTGGATTGCAGAAGGACTTCCATATTCTTCGGTAGCCGAAGAATCACAAGTAGCCATAGATTGGATGGAAAGTTGAATTTTTTACCGCAACAATCAACCCCCTAATTCATTTGCGTGAAGGTGAGGAAGTCAAATGGCTCTTGAAAAATTGAGAAATTATTGGGAGCAAGCACTCATTCCAATCGTCAAGGCATTATCTAAATTTTCACCTGCAACTATCACATGGGTTGCATTACCTATAGGGTTGCTAGGGGGTTTGGCAATTTTGACTGCATCAGAGGACTCTCTAGGTGCTTCGATGTTATTTGGTGGCGGTTTACTAATCACATTTGCAATGATTCTTGATGGATTAGATGGTCCAGTTGCTAGGGCGACAGGCAAGGTAACTAGATGGGGCGATTATTTGGATCATACATTTGATAGACTTCTAGATGCAACTTGGATAATTTGTATTGCAGGTTCCGTATTTGTTGGTGATTTAATTCTAGGACTTTCAGCAGCTTGGTTGACACTACTTGGGTCTTACATGGGAACACAAGCACAAGCAGTAGCAGGAACTAGAAATTATCGCGGTTTTTCCCGTGCCGATAGAACAATTTTGAGCATCGTTTCAATTTTTGTAATGGGAATTATGCTTTACATGGAAAAGAGTAGTTGGGGAACTTTCCCTGCACCATTTGATCATATTTCGATAAATCCGCTTAGCATAGTTGTTTTTGTCTCTGCACTTGGAGGTTTGTGGACATTCCTGATTCGATTTATTCAAGCGAGGGATAAAATAAAGCAAATTGACCGCGAAAATCCATTGCCGCAAAACAATTCGCAAGATGAATAAATCCCAATTCGGTTGATTCAAAAAGCCCCTTAAATCGCCGTATTTTTCTTACTATAGAGCGGTATACTCATAACAGTTGCATGTTAGAAAGGAATGATGACGGGTAGTTCGCACGGTAAAGATGGGAAACTTATCGCTACATTGTTAGTCATATTGATGGCATTTTCTGTGATTCCAATAATGACAACATCGGCAGAAGATCACGGAGATCCGATGAATCTTCAAGCACAAGATATTCTTGCAACATTTGATACAAGTACAGAACTAACAACCATAACTTGGCGTAACATAGATTCACCTGGACCGGAATTAAACAATATATTTGATGCTGTTTACAACATTTACCGTCACACGGAAAACATCACTAGAGATAATGTCGAAGTAGCCCAACTAATTCACCAAGTTGACGCTTGCGACCCTACACAGATAGGAGGTTCGACAAGTAGGTATGATTGTATGGCATTCAATGGTTCTCACCCAGGGCACAGTTTTTCTCACCTTGTATCTCCTGGCACTGATGATATATTTTATTACGGCATTACTACAACAATTCCCGCCATTGGCACTTCCTCTGAATTAATTTTCAACGAATCAAGCCTTTACGATGGGGTTGAAGAAGTAACAACTCCAATTAGAACACCGTATAATTTACAAGCGAGTTTTGACGCACAATCTAGTAAAACATCACTTAGTTGGGTAAATTATAATGATATATTTCCAATGCTTCCTGAAACTGGACCTGACGCCTATAGTACAAGAATATGGAAGACAACAGAGCCAATTACCAGACAAACAGCTTTTTCAATTCTAAGTGCAACCACGCCAATAGCAAACTTAAGTGCAGGAATTTCAACGTATGAGGTAGATGTCCCAGTACAAACAGATGCCGATTATTATTATTCAATAACTTATTTCCTGCCAAATTGGATAGATGGAAATCAAGATTATGAAGACATTAGATTCCTTTCAAATAATGCGTTAACCTCGCCTGTCACAGAAGATAATCTCCCACCGCAAAAAGTTAATTCAGTCACAACTTCTTTTATTCCTAACCCTACTACTGGAGGTGGAAAAACAGTAATTTCTTGGGTGGAGATACAAGGTGAAACCAGCGAATCATATGCTATTTACTCATCTGGTTCACTGTTTAACAATACGACTTCTTTTGGCCCAGCCCTCATATCAATAGTGCCTGAAGGCCAAGAATCATATGAACACGACTTACCTATCGGTAGACTTGGGCACTCAACTTATTGTGTTGTAGTCATTGACCAAAACGGAATTTATGACACTTATATTCCATCTTCATCTTGTTCAACAGTGTACGAGGATGCATTCTATAATTGGACAGCAGAACCTACGGGGGTAACAGCAGAATTCATAGGAAATGCAACTACGGTGGTGGAATGGAAAGACCAATTAGGTGCTGAAGGCGAAATATACCATATTTGGCGAGCAGATTATTTGGTTAGTGGAAGTCAATTCGCACCAAATCAAACTTTATACTGGATGGCGAGTGTTACAGACGGCATTCAAATTGCAAATATCGAAGTGCCAGCTGAAGTAAACAGGCTTTCATTCTATTTTGTAACTTCTGAGGCACTTTATCAACACGTTAATGGAACTTACCATTATACAGGTTTAGTACAAAACTGGGCTGGAGCAATTGAAGAGAATACTTTAACTCCGTCCGCACCAGTGGTAAATTCTCTAACAGTAGACGGGCAATCCAACCTTGTAATGCTAGAATGGTTGAACAATGGCCAGATTGATTATGAACAGTACACTGTGTGGAAACATTTCGGCACTCCTTTTGGGGAAGATGAGGACCAAACAAGCAATATTTCTGATGAAAATGGATGGATAACTTACGAAAAAGGTATTTTTGATACTGGTGCATCTTGGCATTCGCATAGTTTCTCAAAGACCTATGATATCGATGCGAATGTAGAACAATATGCATGGTATGCTGTTACAATCTCCGATTTATATGGTAATACAAATTTGGAGGCATTCCCAGGCTCAGGAGGAAATGCCCTCAAGGTCAAGGAAGATACAATGAATCCAACAGCAACTTATGCTTTGTATGATGGGGATGACAATCAATATACTAGCCCATCGTTGGTTTCAGGAAGTTATAAAATTATAGTTTCTGCTGATGAATATCTCTACTCAATGCCACAAATGAGTATTACTACTGATTCGGGCGGTATTATCACTGATGGATTGAAGCAGATGCTACTTTACGCTGACAACCTAGGAAATGAAGAATTAGGCCCGCAATATTACCTAACATTTGATATTTTCAGTACTATTTCTGCTGGAAAAATTAATTTCAATATTACATTAATCGATGAGAGCCAGAACATAAATCTAATTCAATGGGCGGATCGTAGTTTAGATTCTAAAGACCCAATTATGCAGGTTTATTCTCCGGCTTCTGGAAGTGATGGCTCCAAATATTTGTATGGTAATTCAATTCAACTATTAGCAGGTGTGACTGACGATGTACAAATTTCATCATTCCAATATAGGTTCACATACAACTATGGTTCGGGGGCAACAACAACCTCTCCTTGGACAACACCCTTGATTTTACAGGATATAAACGGAGACAATAGTTCTCTAGTCATGGATGAAGATATTAACTCAGGGAATTTTGAATCCGGTCAACACGCAGTCACCTTTAGAGCAATTGATTCTGCAGGCAATGAAATATATTCACAAGTAGTATTTGTCGTAGACAATTGTCGAAACAGACTCGATGGAACAACAGTTTGTAATTATGAAGAAGCATTGAAACCAGAACCTGAACCAGTAATTGTGAATCCTTCATTTAGCGACCCTCCATACGTTATGGTATGGGCACTTTCAGGAATTGTACTCTTCTCAATAGTGACTATGCTACTGGTAATTAGAACAAGCATGAAGGGCCCTAAGAAATCTTCAGGTGATTACGAAGATGAAGACGACTGGATGTCAGAATTTATTGGTACTACTCAAACAGTGGATATGGACGAACTCACACAGACTAAATCAACTCAAAAAGAACTGCCAACTATTGACGAAGAAGAAGAGGAAGAAGAAGATCCATTTGCAGTCAATATTGCAACTCGTAAAACTCGAAAAAGAAAGGCCCCCGTGGTTGAAGAAGAGGAAGAGGAAGACGAAGATGACGAACCATTCTTCGGACTAGACGAAGACGAAGAGGAAGAGGAAGAAAAACCGAAGAAGCGACAAGTCGGCAGGCGCACCGCTCCAAAGAACGCCCCTAAGAGGCGACAGGTTGGACGTCGTAAGAAATCGAGCGATTGATTATAAATCAATAGATTAACTCAAAGAGTATCGTCCTTACCCTTGGGTTATGTCGCAATCAGTTTCTGAAGACATCGTTGAAGACATCGTTGAAGAAGCAGTTGAACAAATTGAACTTACTATGGAGCATTTATTGGACTCGTTTAGTCCATTTAAGAATAAATTAAACTGGCTTTTATTGGCCCTTCCTATTGCTATTTGGGCTAATTGGTCTAACAATCAATCATTAGCATTTGCTTTTTCTATGATGGCAATTATGCCTCTAGCATTTTTGATGGGTAAAGGAACCGAAGAGATCGCTTTGAGGACAGGTGAAGCGATAGGTGGGTTACTTAATGCAACATTTGGTAATGCTGTGGAATTAATTATTGCAGGATTGGCTATTTATGCTGCCTCAAAAGATCCTGATATTTTGGATACAATGGTGACAGTAACACAAGCCTCTCTAATTGGTTCTATACTTGGCAATCTACTATTGGTCTTGGGACTGGCGATTTTCTGGGGTGGAATAAAGCACAAAATTCAAACTTTTAACAACGATGCGATTCAAATGAATGGCTCTCTGCTATTATTAGCCGTTGTCGCCTTCATAATTCCTAGTGCAGTACATCACTCAGGCGGCACAGATTTCGATGTAGAAATATTATCTCGTTATGCTGCTATTGTACTCCTTGTAATCTATGGCTTGGCTCTGTTATTTCAATTGAAAACACACGCAGATGTTTTTGCTACAGAAGCGGGCCATGGCACCCACGAAGATCCTGTCATGACCAATAGAGATGCATGGACATTGTTGCTTATTGCTACTGCTTTGGTGGCTTGGATGGCCCACATTCTTGTTCATTCTTTAGAGGCGGCAGTTAATGAGTGGAATATGCCTGAGTTATTCATCGGAGTGATTCTATTACCATTCTTTGGCAATGCAGCAGAGCATTTTACAGCAGTAATTGTAGCGGGCAAAGATAAGATGGACCTTTCCCTTGCAATAGCGATAGGCAGCAGCGTTCAAATTGCTCTATTCGCTGCACCTTTGATGGTTTTACTTGCTTGGGCTTTAGGAGTGCCTTTGACTTTGGAATTTGGATTGCTTGAGACTGTAGCGACTTTCATTTCAGTTCTTGTGGCCAATTCTATTTTGGCTGATGGTAAGAGCAATTGGCTCGAAGGAGTGATGCTCATAGCAAGTTATGTAATTCTAGCACTTGCTTTCTTCCAACTATGAGGGATTAAATTGTCTTCTATGAATGCAAAAATTGGATATATACTTACGGCCCTTGCGGCTCTAATTTTACTTATAGGAACTATCGGTATCTCCTTTGACGATGAAGTCAATGATATACCTACGCCAAATACTCCTAGAGCGGTATATTTTGCTGATGAACCACTCCAAGACAATCCCGTTGCACTATTACTTTCAGCAAAGACAACTATTACTTGGGATAGAAGTGACATCTACCTAGTGGTTGGCGATGAAGATAAAAAAAGCCAATGCGATAAGATAGCACCCATTGAGTTGATTTCTCCCGATAGTACTGTCTGTAAAGCAGAAGACGATGGATACGAGGCGGTTGGATTGGATAATTCACAAGGCCTAGAATGGACTGTTGAGAATGGAGATTATTATGTAGGAATTGGTACTTTGGGAAATAGTATACCAGAAGATATTGAATTGAATGTCGCTTATACTGTTGAACTAAACCTATCTGTGCCTGGTTATTTTTTGATTTTATTATTGGGGGGCTGTGGCATTACCCTAGTCAAATATGATTGATTATTCAATTCCATCATAGTAGGTATTTACTGCCTCGTCTAATTGGGAAATTGCTAGACTTTCATCGATGCTTGAAGTTATTCCATTCATACGTAAAGAATTACCATCAACCCACAAATCAAGACATTCAGCACCATTGAAAACCAAATTTGCCAGATGTCTATTTCCCGAGCGGCCAACAGGGCGCATACGGATATCATCAAGGTTCCAAACAGCCCAATCTTTGCTTCCCTTTGTTGCCATATCAAAAACCTCAGATGCCGGTAGTAAAGTTGCATCCCAATGGTCATGTCTTTGAACGAGTGATGCAAGTCGCGCTTCTGCCAACATATCTAGTCCATTTCCTGAAGAAGCAGCACCATCAGTTCCTATTCGAACATCTACCCCGGCATCTCTGTAAGCAGGAAGGGAAAGAGTTCCTCCACATGCTATTTTCATATTAGATGAAGGGCAATGTACTGCAGTTGCTTCATGTTGTTTCAACATTCTAATCTCATTTTTCTTGACCCAACTTGCGTGAGCACAAATAGTGCCTGGTTTGAAGAAGTCAATACTATCTAGGTATTCGATTGGATATTTGCCTGTTTTTTCATGACACTGTGATACTTCTTTTCTAGTCTCACTAACATGTATATGCAACCGAGCATTTCGCTTTTCTGCTAATTCAGCAGCCCTTCGTAAAGTATCTTCTTTACACAGATAGACCGAATGAGTTGCAATTGCATATTGAATTTTATCTTCAGTATTTTGCGATTTTAAAACGCCATCTAATTCATCAAGAGCGGATTTTGCATCGGGATGGGAAGGCAAAGCAAAATCACTTACAGGGCCACCAATCAATCCTCGCAACCCTGCTGATTGTAATACTTCACCAGTGACGGTGGGGTAGAAATACATGTCAGCCGCAAAACTCGAACCAGTTCGAATCATTTCAGCAGCAGCAGCATAAGCACCGACTCTCACATATTCAGGATTTAATCTTGATTCGGTAGGAAATACGGCTTCGTTTAACCAACGGTCTAATGAAAAACCATCGCTAAAATCCCTCGCGTTTAATTGCATTGCAAGATGAGTATGCCAATTTTGTAGTGAGCGAGTAATCAATCGTTGTGAACCATCAATTTCATTTTTGACATCCTCATTACCCTTTGAATTTGACCAACTACCGTCATCGTGAAGTAATATATTGCCAACATGTTTCACTCCATTTTCATAGAGTATAGCATTGTTGTAGCGCACACACGCTTCGTCTGCCATGGTTTTGGGTAGAACTTAACCTTCAATAACACTCGGACTGAAAAGTAATGTTAATCCATTTTATTACTCGCTTCTTGAACATCCATGAAGAACTTTTCAGCACTTATCTCCAAACTAGCGATGCCTGGCAATATTCTTCCTGCCATATAATCCAAACATGCGCCACCGCCAGTTGATAGATGACCGAATTTATTTGACAATCCACGATTCATGATTAGAGTAGCAGTATGTCCTCCTCCAACTACTACATAGCCATCAGATTCAGCACACGCGTTTAGCATTTCTATGGTTCCAAGGGCAAAATCCTCTACTTCGAAGACACCTGCAGGACCATTTAGAATAATTGTGCCGGCATTCTTTATTGCAAAGGATAACGCCATAATTGAATTAATTCCTATGTCGAATAGTGGTGCATCAATTGGCAATTGATCTACAGATATATCCACCCGGTTATCTTCAACATTAGCAGCTAAGTCGGTTGGTAGATTTATTTGCTCATTGAAATCGTTTAGTAGTGCTTTAGCAGTTTCAACTGTTGAGTGGTATTTTTTGCCCAATTCATTAACTAAAAAACGGTGATTTATGCTCCCTATGTCGTTACCTGATAGTTCAATAAGCAGGTTGGCAACTCCCCCAGTGGCCCATACTTGGTCAGCGATTCCTTTTCTTAGCATGTTATCTGCTACCGAAATAGAATCTGCAACTTTAATTCCTCCAACAACAGCGATACATGGGCGCTTTGGCTTGTTGAGGGCAAGATTTAGTTTTTCTATTTCATACCTCATAAGTTCGCCTGCTACGCATGGTAATTCATTGCAAAATCCGACAATTGAAGGACTATTTCTGTGAGCGCATGCAAATGCATCATTGACAAATAAATCCGCAACACTTGCAAGCCTTTGAACAAATTTAGTTTCACTCATTTGATGAAAATTTCCTGAAAAGGAAACCTCTTCTTCATCCATTCGGACATTATCTAGAATTAGTATTTCGCCATCTGCTAGTGATTCTATTGCTTCCATTGCTTTTTGGCCATGTATATCTTCGACCCACTTAACATTCCTTCCAAGGACACGGCCAAGTTCCCTAGAATGGCCTAGAGTAGAGGTAAAATCGTCTTTACCAGGCCTTGACTGGTGTGCAAGTAGAACAGTTTTAGATTTAGATAAACGATTCAAAGTTGGTATTATGGCGCGAATTCTTGTATCATCCAAGAATTCTTTTGTCGACGGGTCAAGAGGACTGTTTATATCGACGCGAACAAGCACAGTCTTGCCTTCTACATTCACATTGTCCAAGGACAACACTCTTGTCATTGGTCAACCCAATGGTTGACAGTTTTTGATTTGCTCGATTGAAATTATTCAATCAACATTATCCCAAAAGTTAGATTTCTTTTCTTTAGGAGGGTTAAATTCTTCCAATTTTTCTTGTCTAACATTGTCGTCTACACTTGTAATTGGTGAAGGGGAAGTTTCCTCTACGATAGTCGGTTGAGTCATGTAAGTTTGTGTCATTTGGACATTACCTTGATTGTGAACATTGGTATGGTCTGGAATATTAGTTCCCATTTGAACTGGCATCATTCCAATTGATGCATTATTGCCAGCAGCCAAACCAATAATTCCGGAAAAAATTGTTAGAATTACGCCAAAGCAACAAGATAAGGCTCCTAAGGCTTCTAGTATTCCTACAATCCCTAAATCATCTTGATTATATATTATAATATCTAGATTCGAATTACTTTCAAAGGTATAAGTTTCATTCATTACATGAGTAAATGAAGGCATCTCCCCATTTTCCATTTGGTTACAGTACATCTCGTCATTGTAGACAATGATATTTTGACTGTCTCTAATTTCCATTTCTATGTTTCCACATTCGTTTAATACCCAAATTTCAAGATCCCATGATGAATTATAGCTTGTAGTGAACTCCCCTGATTTTTGATTTATTACCAAATCATTGACTTGAGGCAGCGCATCAATTTCTTCATTTGAACCACTTACAGACAAAGCTATGATTCCGGTAAAAATTAGAATCACTCCTATCGATCTCATCACTTTCATCGCAGGTGCCATGATATCGGCTATACGCCTTGAGTTTTAACTTAATGTAAACATTGTTTCCATGTAATTAGATTAGTAGCAGTTTTGAATGTGAAACTATAGCATAGAACATGGCGACTTGGGCTGAAAGTCAAATCCAAGGTCCAGATGGCGAAGATTGGAGAGTCCCAGTTTCAGAATTAGAGTCTCGAATAGAGTCATTATCTGTCGTTTTACAACAAAATTCTCTACCTGGCGTTTTTGTTCAACACCCAGTTGATCTATACTATTTTGCAGGAGGGCGCCAAAATGCAACTTTATTTATTCCAGCCAAAGGCACAAAAGCAAGTATTGAAGGTGGTGGAGATGGCCCTGTATTATTTGTTAGGCGTTCTATTTCAAGAGCCATTTTCGAGGCAGGTGGAGGAAATGCACCGTTCGAAATACAAACTTTTCCAAGAATGAAATCATTAGTTGAAGTTCTGCAAGAAAGAGGAGTGAGCAAAGCACCAGCATTACAGTTCGGAGAAATTCCGGCTAGTTTTATCCAACGGTTTACTACCACTCTTTCACCATTAGGCGATTGTAGCGATGCTACAGCATTAATCCATAGTATCCGCGAGATTAAATCAAACTGGGAAGTTGAGCAAATGGAAGCAAGCGCTCTTATCCAAGCAAAAATGTTCGAGGCTGTAGAAGAAAAATTAGCAGAAGGAATTAGCGAATTAGAACTGGTTGCAGCGGCTGAAGAAGTTAGCCGTAGAGAGGGTTTTGGAGGAAATATCCAGATGCGAAGTTATCCGTTACAATGCGATAGAGGAGTTATTGTTTCGGGGCGAGCAGGCGGAATACCATCTTTTTTTGATTCTGCTGTTGGCGGCACAGGCGCCCATCCTTTGGCTGGAATGGGTTCAGGTTTTAGCAAGGTCAAACCAAATGAACCAATTCTTGTAGACCTGGTACATGTTCATCGAGGCTATGTTGTGGATAAAACTAGAATGTTTAGTGTCGGTAGATTGCCACAGAAATGGCATGATAGGTTAGAACATATGATAGAGGTCAACGACATTGTTGTATCATCTTTAGCAAATGGAGATGATTGTTCAATGGCTTGGCAAAAAGGTTCACAACTTGCATATGAATTAGGTTATGAAGAAAATCTAATGGGCATGAAACCCGACCAAAGTAAATTTTTAGGACATTCAGTTGGCCTACAATTGGATGAATCACCAGTAGTGGCAAAAGGGTTTAATCGTCCACTTCCAATAGGCGGTACGATGGCTATTGAGCCAAAAGTAGTGTATGCAGAAGGTAGTATTGGTCTTGAAGATACATGGATTAAGACTTCTGAAGGGATGAATAGTTTGACAAGATTAGAGGTTACAGAAGAGAAATTTATTTCAGAAGTGTGATGTTATGAAAATTAATACCATTATTTCTTTCT